>ENA-OQDC01000788-OQDC01000788.1-human-gut-metagenome-genome-assembly--contig:-NODE-788-length-19700-cov-6.863588_pt1 | contig 19700 bp, 10 predicted proteins | sample MGYA00242770_ERZ504601 | MGnify/ENA primary metagenome ERZ504601 (study PRJEB26092, sample SAMD00036305) | human gut metagenome | host: Homo sapiens | study: EMG produced TPA metagenomics assembly of...
ACATGCGGCCTCGCCACAAAGAGAAGATGAAACTCCAGTCCGTTGGATTTCAGAATCTTGCGGAGTACCGTCTCATTAAAATCATTTAAAAAGAGAAGACCAATCTCACTTCTCATTCTCGCCACATCTTCAATGATCTCATAAGTCTGCGTTTCCCGGATGCTGAAATCATACTCATCCTGACCATACCTTTTGATCAGATCTACAAACGCATTTACCGCAAAAGAATAATGCTGCGTCGACACGCAGAACTTTTTCTTTTCCCCGTGTCCTCCTTTATATTTGTCCTCCAGTACTGCTGCCTGTTCCAGAACCTGTCTGGCATACCCCAGAAAGATTTCCCCCTCTGCTGAGAGGCTGATGCCCTTATTCGTCCGGTTAAAAATAACCACATTCATCTCTTTTTCCAGCTCATGGATGGCATTTGTCAGACTCGGCTGGGAAATATATAATTTTTTTGCTGCTTCAGTGATCTTCCCTGTTTCTGCTACCATGCAGACATATTTTAATTGTTGCAATGTCATAGTTCCACCTGCTTTTTCTGTATACCCGTCCTTTCTTCTGGTATACCTGCCTCTTTTTCTGATGATTGTAATTTTTTTGTCGTTAATGCTATACTTGCATCTGTTAAAAATTTTATCGTATGTTGGAAATGATTTCAAGGAGGATTTATGAAACGCAAAGCTTTCAAAGCCGCTTTTCCTTATACTCTCCCTATTTTAGCCGGGTTCAGTTTTCTCGGAATGGCTTATGGAATCTACATGAATGCATCCGGGTTTTCTTTTGTCTACCCTCTTTGCATGAGTTTTCTGATCTACGGTGGCTCTTTGGAGTTTGTCGCTGTCGAGATGCTTGAAAAAAATATGGAAACGGAATATGTTCCTGTCCATCGCTGCCGGAACGATAAGCTATATGCTGTTACTGCAATTTTTTGTGACTTTATTTTTTATATCTTGAGGAGGTATCTATGAAAAAATTAAACTGGTTTGCAAGACCTGAAAAATTCAGGAACAGACTGATCATGGTCATACTTGGAGTTCTCATCCAGGGATTCGGACTCTCCTGGCTGATCGAGATCCATTTCGGTACAGATCCATGTTCGGCATTTACGCAGGGAGTAATCTCCCATGTCGGACTGACATTTGGAACAGCCCAGCTTCTGATCAATCTGATCCTTTTTATCATCATTTTCCTGTCCGATACAAGCCTGATCGGTTTTGGAACGATTGCAAATATGATCTTTATCGGATATATCTCCGATACCTGCAGATGGATCTACAGCAGAATCTTTCCCGCACATTTCTTTGAATCCATGCCGGTTCGCATCTGTATCCTGCTGCCTGCACTGATTGTATTTATTTTCGGAGCCGCCATGTATATGACTGCTGCTCTTGGTACATCACCGTACGATGCAATTTCATTTATTCTTGCAAAGAAAGTACCGCACGTTCCATTTAAATACGTCCGTATCGCATGGGATACATCTTTTCTTCTTCTGGGATGGATCGCCGGTGGAAATGTCGGTCCGGTCACATTTGCGATTGCATTTTTCCTTGGTCCTGTCATTAGCTGGGAGCAGAAAAAGCTGGCTGTATTCATGTACTAGTACTGATTGAAGAATCCAGCGTGTCTATTTTTGCGGATGCCTGACAGCAAAAAAGAATCCTTTAAAGCAGTGTCTTCACTCATGACCTCGCTCTGAAGGATTCTTTTTCATTCTTTTCTTCTTTTTTATGCGGATACTTTTTTCTCTGTTCCCGGCACTTTTTATGCACTGATCGCATTTCCGGTATACAACTGATAATACCTGCCTTTTTCTTCGATCAACTGTTCATGCGTTCCACGCTCTATGATTCTTCCCTGTTCCAGAACCATGATACAATCTGAGTTTCTGACAGTAGAAAGGCGATGTGCGATCACAAACGTTGTCCTTCCTTTCATCAGACGATCCATACTTTCCTGAATAATCCGCTCTGTTCTTGTATCGATCGAGCTTGTCGCTTCATCCAGGATCAGAACCGGTGGATCTGCCACTGCTGCCCTTGCTATCGCAAGAAGCTGACGCTGTCCCTGGCTTAAATTCGCACCGTCTCCGGTCAGTACGGTATCATATCCATCCGGAAGCCTGCGGATAAATCCGTCTGCATTGGCAAGCTTTGCTGCCGCCACGATTTCTTCATCTGTTGCATCCAGCTTTCCGAACCGGATATTTTCCCGGACTGTTCCGGTAAAAAGATGCGTATCCTGAAGAACGATCCCCAGGGAACGCCGCAGATCTGCCTTTTTGATCTTATTAATATTGATGCCATCATAGCGGATCTTACCATCCTGGATATCATAGAACCGGTTGATCAGATTCGTAATGGTTGTCTTTCCGGCTCCGGTCGATCCGACGAATGCGATCTTCTGTCCCGGCTCAGCATATAACCTGACATCATGCAGAACGATCTTATCATCATTATATCCAAAGTCAACTCCGTCAAAGACAACATTTCCTTTCAGTTCAATATAATCCACTGAGCCATCTGCCTGATGCACGTGCTTCCATGCCCAGCGTCCGGTTCTTTCTTTACACTCTGTCAGCTTTCCATCCTCTTCTTTCGCACGTACCAAAGTGACATAACCTTCATCTACTTCCTGCTTTTCATCCAGCAGATGGAAAATTCTTTCTGCCCCCGCCATTGCCATGACGATTGCATTTAGCTGCATGCTGACCTGATTGATCGGCATACTGAAGCTTTTATTGAAAGTCAGAAAACTTGCCAGACCACCTAATGTAAAGCCACCGACTCCGTTCAATGCAAGACCTCCACCGACGATCGCACATAAGACATAACTGATATTTCCAAGCTGGGCATTGATCGGTCCTAAAAAATTGGAAAAAGTATTGGCACGATCCGCACTGACGAATAGTTCGTCATTTAACTTTTTAAAATCTGCCTTATTTTCTTCCTCATGACAGAATACTTTAACGACTTTCTGACCATTCATCATTTCCTCGATAAATCCATTGACTTTTCCCAGATTCACCTGTTGTTCCAGGAAGTATCTTCCGCTTCGTCCTGCTGATGCCTTCGTGCATAAAACCATAACTGCCACCATAACCATCGTAACCACCGTCAGTGGGATATTCAGGATCAGCATACTGATAAAGACACTGATGATCGTAATCCCGCTGTTGATGATCTGCGGAATACTTTGGCTGATCATCTGACGCAATGTATCAATATCATTCGTATAAACAGACATGATATCGCCGTGTGCATGGGTATCAAAATACTTAATCGGAAGCGTCTCCATATGTTCGAATAATTCATTTCTCAGATTCCGCAAAGTTCCCTGCGTCACATTGACCATGATCCGGTTATACAGATAGGTTGCCACCACACCCACTGCATAAAAGACCGCCACCCTGCCGATTGCCTGGGCTAAAGGTCCAAAATCCGGTGAATCCGTCAGAAGGAACGGAGTAATATAATCATCGATCAGATTTTTGGTAAACATCGTACCCTGTACATTTGCGATAACTCCTGTCAGGATCAGGACAAAAACCAGAATACACTGCCACAGGTAATCTTTGAATACATATTTCATCAGCCGTACAAAAAGTTTTCCCGGGTTTTCCACTTTTCCCTTTGCTCCACGGGGAGTTTTCCTCATTGTTCCTGCCATTTTATTCACCTGCCTTTTCATCAAAATCACCGCCGCCCTGCGTCTGAGACTCATAAACTTCCCGGTAGATCTCGTTTGTATCCAGCAATTCTTCATGCGTTCCAAATCCATTGATCCTGCCCTCATCCATCACAATGATACGGTCTGCATCCTGCACACTGGAGACACGCTGGGCGATGATCAGCTTGGTTGTATCAGGGATCTCTTCTCTGAACGCTCTGCGGATTTTCGCATCTGTAGCTGTATCTACCGCACTGGTACTGTCATCCAGGATCAAGATCTTCGGCTTTTTCAGAATTGCCCTGGCAATACAGAGTCTCTGCTTCTGTCCACCGGATACATTATTTCCAGCCTGTTCGATGTACGTCTCATATTTCTTTGGAAATCGTTCAATAAATTCATCTGCACATGCCAGTTTACACGCTTCTATGCACTCTTCATCTGTAGCATTTTTATTTCCCCACCGCAGATTTTCCAGAATCGTGCCGGAGAAAAGAACATTCTTCTGAAGTACAACTGCTACCTGGTTTCTCAGAGATTCCATGTCATATTCTCTGACATTTCTGCCACCGACAAGAACTTCTCCCTTTGTCACATCATACAGACGGCTGACCAGATTGACCAGACTGGTCTTTGCACTTCCTGTTCCCCCGATGATCCCAATCGTCTCCCCTGAACGGATCTTCAGATCTATATCGGTCAGAACCGGCTCTTTGCTGTCCTTTTTATAAGCAAATTCTACATTTTTAAATTCGATTCTTCCATCTTTTACTTCAAAGACAGGATCTGCCGGATTATGAAGGTCGCTCTCTTCATTCAGTACTTCTGAAATTCTCTGCATACTGGCTGTACTCATAGAGATCATGACAAATACCATGGATAACATCATCAGACTCATCAAAATATTCATACAATATGCCAGCAGACTCATCAGTTCCCCGGTCGTCAGCGTACTACTTACGATCATTTTTGCTCCCAGCCAGCTGATCAGGATAATACAGGTATAAACCGTTGTCATCATCAGCGGTGCATTAAAAATAACATTTCGTTCTGCCTTTACAAAAATTCTGTAAATATTTTCACTTGCTTTCTGAAACTTACTTGTTTCCTGCTCTTCTCTTACATAAGCCTTCACGACACGGATCGCAGAAACATTCTCCTGTACCGATGCATTCAGGTCATCGTATTTCGGAAATGCCTGCTGAAAATACGCCGTTGCATGACGGATAATGAAGAAAAGGATCGTACCTAATATAATGACTGCAACAAGATAGATGCTTGCAAGTCTTGCATTGATCGCAAATGCCATCACCATGGCACAGATCATACTGGCAGGGGCACGCGTGAACATACGCAGTGTCATCATGTACGCATTCTGTACATTCGTCACATCGGTTGTCATACGGGTTACCAGTCCTGCCGTACTGAAATGATCGATATTGGCAAAGGAAAAGCTTTGGATATGGTTGAACATTGCCTCACGCAGATTTTTTGCAAATCCTGCAGAAGCCTTTGCTCCAAATCTTCCGCCTGCCAGTCCTGCAAATAAGCCGACTGCGGCGGCAATGACCATAATGCCTCCTACTTTGTAAATATGCTGCATATTTCCTGCATTAACACCTTCGTCAATGATCGATGCCATCAAAAACGGGATCATCGTCTCCATCAGGACTTCCAGTATCATAAATACCGGAGTCACTATGGAAGCCCTCTTATATTCTTTTACTTCTTTTAATAATGTCTTTAGCATGGACATCCTCCTTTCCTGCTTTCAAAAATGAAATCCATTGTATCCTGTCCGGTCTGTTCAGATCAGTGCCAGACTTTTTAAAAGATACAGCCACCCGGTCAGGGTAAATGCACTGAACAGAGTTGTCAGCATGACGACGCTGGAAGAAAGCACTCCTTCATGTCCCATATTTTTTGCCATCACAAAACTGCTCACAGTCGTCGCCGATCCAAGCATGACCAGGATTGCGATCAGTTCTTCCCTTCGGAATCCAAGATATGCTGCAAGCGGGAGAAAAATCGCGACGAATCCGACCAGTTTAATAAATGTTGCTGTGACAGCCGGTCTTACTTTTCCCATTGCTTTCTTAAAGTCAAAGGTTGCTCCCATCGCCATCAGTCCCATTGGTGTCGCAACAGCTCCGATACTGGACACTGCCTTATTGAGTATCTGCGGCATCGGGATCTTCAGTGCTGACCAGATCAGCCCTGCCACGATTCCGATAATGATCGGATTTGTCACGATCCCCTTTAAAGTTTTTTTCCACACTTCCTTATCCAGTGCTTTTCTTTCCGGTTGAAAGAACGACAATACAACCACTGCCATCACATTATAAAGTGGGACACTTCCAATGATCATCAGCGGAGCCATTCCTGCATTTCCATAAATATTCTGAATAAATGCAATTCCCAGCAGTGCCGCACTGCTCCGATAGGATGACTGGATAAACTCTCCCTGAATAGTCCTGTCTTTCCATAAAAATGAAATACCTGACACAATCGCAATGCTGACAAATGTAACAATAAAGCAGAAGATCACAAACCGGATATTCCATACTTCCTCAAAATCAACCGTTGCAAGGTCACTGAAAAGCAGCACCGGAAGCGGAACAAGAAAAACAAACTTATTCATCTTTTCCGCAAATTCTACATCCATCCACCCAATTTTCCGAAAAACCATTCCCAGTACCATCATGAGAAAAATAGGAACAGTCGCATTCAGACTAAAAATCAAATTTTCCATTTTATCACTCCGTTCTTAATGCCGTTACCGGATCACTCTTTGCTGCTTTTCTGGAAGGAATCAGTCCTCCAAGTAAAGTAAGCCCGATACTTAAAAGGATCAAAACCGCTGCCGGGACAAATGGAAGTGCTGCACTGACCGCTGTTGTATCTGCCAAGTGATGGATCACCGCATTACATGGAATCAGCAGCAGAAGCGTCAGACCAATTCCGATCAACCCCGCACAAAAACCGATGATAAATGTCTCAGCATTAAAGACTTGCGATACATTTCCTTTGGACGCACCGATGGCACGGAGGATACCGATTTCTTTTTTTCGCTCCAGTACACTGATATACGTGATGACACCGATCATGATCGAAGAAACGACCAGTGAGATTGCCACAAACGCAATCAGAACGTAACTGATGATATCCACAATATCTGTTACGGAAGACATCAGCGTTCCAACTACGTCCGTATATGTGATGACCTGCTCTTCTTTTCCGTCTGCCTCCATCCGGCTGTTGTAATCATCCAGGATCTTTACAACCTGTTCTTTACTCTGAAAATCTTTTGGATAAATATTAATGCCGGATGGTTCAGAAAAATCAGCATAGCCAAGTTTCTGTAAATTTCCATCATAAGATGCACTCTGCTTTGATCCAAGAGATAAGAACAACTCCGTTAAGTCTTCCTCACTTACATTCATCTGAAATGCATCTGCAAAAGCATCCACATCAATACTGATTGCATTTTCCATCACGTTCTGCAGATTCGTGCCGAGCTGTGACATTGCCTGCTGCATGGAATTTTCCATTGCTTTCGTGATCTGTCCCATCAACTGCTGCACCTGCTTCTCTACCGCCTGTGCCACAGATTCTGACATTGCCCCCATCGCCTGTTCCATATAAGAAGCCATGGCTTTGGAGAGCTGCTGCTCCAGCGAATCCATATCGACCGCTGCAAGCAGTCCTTCAGAAAACCGCTTCTGACCGTCCTCCGTATTCAGATATTCAAGAATATGATCTCCCAGCTTTGTCGGATCCGGCAGGCCATTCACTTTTACATAATCAAGATAACCGTTAAGCAGCTCATCTGTCAGTTTTTCAAGCTGTGCATCGCTGATCTCAAAATCTCGGTCCGACGGATAGATCTTTTCCATCCAGTCGGCAATGATCTTCTGTGCTTCTGCTGTCTGCAGATATTCTGTCAGATACTCATCAGATTTTGCAGGATCTGTATAACCATTTTTAATGAGGAACTCCTGATAACCTGACATGAGATTTCGGAGCAGTTCCTGTATCTGTTCTGCACTGACTTTGACTTCTCCGTTGGCTTTTAAAATCTCTTTCAGATTATCCGAAAGGATCTTTCTTGCAGTTTCCGAACGCAGATAATTTCTGAGATCTTCCTGTAAATTGGAATAATCTGCCTCCGGATGCGTCTTTGCATACTCCTGATATCCTTCCAGCATACTGGCAGATAACTTCTGCATTCCATCCGATGAAACCTCGACTTTTATCCCTTTTAACAGCTTTTGCAGATCCATTGCAGGCAGTCCGTCCAGATTCAGATCTAGGCTGCCACTGTCCATCATTCCTGACAGATCCAGTGCATTTCCACCGGATGTAAAGACTCCTGAAAAATCCGATGCTGTTCCAAGTCCTGCAAGTACAGACTCATCCATCTTAAACGCCTTTTGCAATGCTGCTTCATCTACAGTAAAAAGCGAATCTTCTGAAAAGCTGCTCTCTCCGTCCTCCTCTCCGAACTTCTTATTTGTAAATACATTAACTCCTGCATCTGCAAGCTGCTGCTTTACGATCTCACTGTCTGCTGCCTGCTCTGCCACATACCTGGTCAGTGATGCCGGATAGCAGATGCCCGGATTCAGGGAAGAAGCTGCTGCTCCTTCCCTGGGCTGTACTACACCGACGATCCGAATCGTCTCTCCATTTTCTACCAGTTTCTTCATATAAGAAGCATTATCTGTTTTATCCTTCCAGACCTTATACTGACTGTCATATTCATAAAAGTCAGAACTGTTCACCAGTTTAAACGTCGTTCCCACGATCTGATCGTAACTGTAATCCTGAAAATCGGATGGTACATCAATCGTCTCTTCATTCATAAACTGCCGGATCATCTCATCCAGCTCCAGCGGATCTCTCAGTCCCAGCGTATATGCTACAAAATCACTGATACTTCCATTAGAAGAAAGCACCAGGACACACTCATTATATTTTTCCGGCCATTTTCCTGCTTTCACATCATACTGACTTTCGTAGAGACTTCTGGTTTCAGGCATCTCAAAAAATACATCCGTACTCATCATAGATGACATGATACTGTTGGAACTGCTCGATGATCCAAGTCCCAGAGAAGAAAAAGACTGATCCGGATGTACCTGACGGACACCATCCTTCTCCTCTTTAAAGATCTGAGGCGTTACACTATAGGAATATTCCACGGCATTCGTATACTTTTCAATTCCGCTTTTTCCTTCATCAAGATATTCTTTTAAAGATTTCAGGTCATTGGAATCCATCGTCGAAAACATATTGGTTACCAGTTGCATGACTTTGACTTTTCCATCCTCATTGTCTGCCGTATCCTTTTCATCATCGGCTGCCATCTCAGATGCATTTCCGACCATCATGGAAGTGATATCAAATCCGGTACTCTGAATCTGTAAAGGATACTCTGACAGAGTCTCTTCTTCCACATTCTGAATGTATTCATTGACTCCATTGGACAGAGAAAGAATCAGGGCAATCCCGATGATTCCGATGGAACCTGCAAAAGCAGTCAGAAGTGTCCTTGCTTTTTTGGTCTTCAGATTATTAAAACTCAGTGCCAGTGCCGTCAGAAATGACATCGACGACTTTCCCATATTTTTATGCTTCGGTGGTTCTGCCTGCGTTTCATCCACTTCATATGGATCCGTATCGGAACGGATCTTCCCGTCACGCAGGGTCACGATCCTGGTGGCATACTGTTCTGCCAGTTCCGGGTTGTGCGTGACCATCACAACCAGACGGTCTTTTGCCACCTCCTGAAGCAGATCCATGACCTGCACACTGGTATCGCTGTCCAACGCTCCGGTCGGCTCATCTGCCAGTAAAATGTCAGGATCATTGACCAATGCCCTTGCGATCGCCACTCTCTGCATCTGACCGCCCGACATCTGACTTGGTCTTTTATGGAGCTGCTTTCCAAGCCCCACCTTTTCCAGTGCTTCTGTTGCACGTCTTCTTCGTTCACTCTTTCCGATTCCCGAGATTGTCAGTGCCAGTTCTACATTTGCCAGCACACTCTGATGCGGGATCAGATTATAACTCTGAAAAACGAATCCGATGGTATGGTTTCTATAGGAATCCCAGTCTCTGTCTTTATATTTTTGGGTTGAAATCCCGTTAATGATCAGATCTCCACTGTCATACCGGTCCAGCCCACCAATGATATTAAGCAGGGTTGTCTTACCGGAACCACTGGGACCCAGAATGGCAACAAATTCATTATCCCTTAAATTCAGGCTCACATCATCCAGGGCTTTCTGCACCAGTCCCCCTGTTCTGTATTCTTTGCAGACATTCTTTATCTGTAACATAGGCATCTGCTCCTTTTATTTGCATTGTCTTTTATCATACTATATTTTAATTTTTGATACCAGGGGCAAAAGGTCTGACACCACGTGTGCTCGCACACCAGTGGTAGAATGACCTTGTGACCCGCCCCAATATGAGCATAAAAGTAGGGCGTAAGCACCACGATATGCGAATGTTGGGTAGGATTGTGGGAGCACGTAGTGCGTAACAATCCGTAGGTATCATAGTCGGGGGCTTTTGACCCCGACATCTAATTTTTTGGTCAAAAGATCTTTTTTCTTATCCGACACCCATATCCGACTCCCGGTTTTTTCCCTTCTGACAAATAGTTTTTCAATGCTTTTTGCAGACTGGTGTTCTCAGGATATGCCTCCGGATCTTCCAGTATTCTTCCAAAAACCCTTTCCTCTGCCTGACGGTTTTCCAGATTCACAGACTGAATTTCAAAGCAATTCTGAAACTGAAGGATTCCGCTTTCTTTCTCCAGCAGCTCTTTCAGTGCCGGAGAAAGCAGCCAGGATTCGCAGTCATACAGTTTATAGGAAGAACCCAAAAAAACGGTCCGCCCATGCAAAAGATGCTTCACATCCTTCACGGCTCAGAGATTCTCCTTCCGGTACATGGACATGGATCACTTTCTGCCCCTCATCCGGCTCAAACTGAAGTCTTCCAAGCCGGAATAATTTCACTTTTCAAATGAAAGTTTCAGCCATCTGCTCCTCGCAAATGTCCGATCTTTTTTCATTTCTTTTACACAATACCGATATCCAGATTGTAAAATCTGAAAATGTCGCATCATACACTTCATCCGGTATTTCTTTTTCCACATATGCTTTATACAGATCCGTTGCAAAACGGACATATAAAGAAAGAAGAAGTCCTTCTTTTCCTTGTTCTCCTGCAAGCATTTCAAAAAATTTTTCTTCTTTTTTATAAAATAATTCTTTCCATCTGTGGTATTCCTGCTCCGTCATCTTCAGAATCCGTACCACATCTCTTCCCTCTTTCGGCAGCCTGATCCTTTCCATCAGTTGTTCTTCATCCACTGCATACCGGCAGGACAGTATACCGACTGCCCGATGCAGCCGTTCCACTTCTTCTGCCAGTTCTCTTTTTATCTGCTCATCTGCCTCCATAAATCCGGCTGTTCCGACTCCGTTGCTTTTTCCTTTTCCATAAAAGCATCTGACACTGTCCAAAAGCTGTTCTGCCTTCTTTTCATATTCCGGTACTTTCTTCATCTGACACAGTTTCCTTACATCATGGATGGCTTCTTCCAGCATCCTGAACCTCGGTGAAACCCGCACATCCGGCTCTTTTTCCCGCCTTTCTCCGGGATACACCAAGAACATATCCCCTGCTTCAAAATAGCAGTGGACATTTTCCTCCAGAGGATCTTTACACCAGGCATCATATGCCCATTTCAGAAATCCATCCGCACCACATGACTCGATATACCAGATTGTCCATGCAGCTTCACCCGGATCACTCATGGAAAAGATGCCCGGATAATCATGGATCATACTGTAAATGCTTGTCAGCTTTCCTTCCTGCCTCCGCCTGCGGACAATCTCCCTGAACAACTCCTGCGGGATCTCCTCATTTGCCAGTGCAGACAGATGGGGTGTCACCGTAAATAGTCTGTCCCACATTTCTTTATTATAATGCACCACCGCACCGCCCACTTTCAGGGAATTTCCGTGCCTGTCCGGGAAAGTTGCGATCAGGTTCAGAGCTGCCTCCATCTCTTCTTTCGGGCGTTCATCCATCGCCAGTATCATCCGGTCAAACCATCCTTTTTCTTCCAGATGTTGTACAAAACTCTGTAAAAATGCACTCCACGCCTCAGTCCAGAACTCACTTCCGGGTTCTGCCTGCTTCTCTATTTCTTTTCCATCTTCCCTGTATCGCAACACATTCCCCCAGGGAACAACAGAATAACACTCTATATAGGACACCTTTACTTCTTTCAGCAAAAACCCAGTCCACCGGTCAAACTCTCCGTATTCAAACTGCCATTTTCCATTTTCTCTTTTCCATCTGACCATGGACGGATAGTCACACCATGTCTGATGATACCACGGTTCTTCCACGATCGAAGCTGTTCCGATTTTTCCACCAGCCTCCATATAAGGCCGCATCTGCCGTTTCATGATCTGAAGATGCTCCCTGCCAAAAGGTTCAACCTGATAATATGCCGCACTGGCATAAGGATACTGCCACAGATTCAGATAATACTCATTGTCCTGGTCCAGCTTAAGATCCAGCACCCGGATCTTTAACTTCAGGCTCTGCTCCCCACCTTGTTCTGTTCTCACCCGGATTTTTGTACTGTAAAACCCCGGTTTTGCATCCTGAGTCGTTGACACCGTGATCCAGATCGGCTGGATGATTCTTCCGTTCTTCTCCAACAGCTTTTCACGCTCCATCTGTGAACCATAGATCACATCCGCACTATAGCTTTTGTCTCCCTTCGGTGCTTCCGGCAGACGGTACGGCCTCGGCTCCGGGATCCAGTTACTTCCCGTATACGTGCTGATCCATTTTTGAAATTCTGCTCTTACCTCTATCCCTTCAGACAAATTTCCTTTTTCATTCATCACCGGCTCTGCGATCAGTTCCAGGTCTTCTGCCTTTTCGTCCAGGATCACTTCCGCCGCTGCATTTCCACGGTCTCCCTGCCATAAAAGCAGTCTCTCCTCCTGCCGATGCTGCTCCGGTATTCTGTCCCACTCGGCTCTCCGTTCTTTTTTATAAATGTATACTGACTGATTCCCATGGTTCTCTCCTGCTATCAATTATTTTCATCTGTTAACGCTCATTACAGCATGACCGGCACCTTTGGTGTCTGAAACTGCTAACGCTCATTATATCACAGAAAGAAAAAAGATACCCATAGATTTCTCTACGGATATCTTTTTCAGAGAAGATTCCTGTTATCTTTTTCAGAGGAATTTCCTACTGTATATTCAGGTTTGTATAACCCATCAGGCTTTCATCAATTTCTCTTGCAACTTCGCGGCCCTCACGGATCGCCCACACAACAAGTGACTGTCCCCGGTGCATATCCCCTGCTGTAAACACATTTTTTACATTCGTTGCATATCTGCCCGGCTCTGTTTTTACATTCGTGCGTTCATTGATTTCCACACCAAATGCTTTTGTCACATAATCCTGGCTTCCAAGGAATCCTGCTGCGATCAGAACCAGATCCACCGCCACTGTATATTCACTTCCCGGAATTTCTTCCATTCTCATGCGTCCGGTCTTTTCGTCTTTTTTACTCTCAAGTTTCACAAGAACAGCCTTACACAGCTTTCCTTTCTTATCCTTGATAAATTCTTTGACCGTTGTGGTATACACACGCGGATCTGCACCAAAAACTGCGATTGCCTCCTGCTGACCATAATCGGTCTTGCAGACTCTTGGCCATTCCGGCCATGGATTGGATGCAGCTCTCTGATCCGGTGCCTTGGGCATCATTTCCAACTGAACCACACTTTTTGCTCCATGACGGATGGAAGTTCCAACACAGTCATTTCCTGTATCTCCACCACCGATGACCATGACCTTCTTTCCTTTTGCAGAAATATATGTGCCATCCTTTAACTGCATATCATTTGCCCATAAGGCTTTTGTCGTTGATTTCAGAAAATCTACCGCAAAGTAAATTCCTTCTGCATCCCGCCCCGGTACTTTGATATCTCTTGGATTGGATGCACCACATGCAAGTACAACCCGGTCATAATTTTTCAGGATCTCTGACGGCTTGATTTCTTTTCCTACATCACATCCGGTCCGAAACTCAATTCCTTCCTCTTTCATGATCTCGATCTTGCGGTCAATGATCTGCTTTTCCAGCTTCATATTCGGAATACCATACCGCAGCAGACCGCCCGGCTTGTCTTCCCGTTCAAATACCGTCACCTGATGTCCTCTCTGATTCAGAAGATCTGCGGCAGCAAGTCCGGACGGACCGGATCCGATCACTGCAACTTTCTTTCCGGTTCTTACTTTCGGTGGATTTGCCTTGGCATAACCCATCTCATAAGCATTTTCAATGATGGCATATTCATTACTCTTTGATGCCACTGCCTCCTGGTTCAGTCCACAGGTGCAGGCATTCTCACACAGTGCCGGACATACACGGGAGGTGAACTCCGGGAAATTATTTGTCTTCTTCAGACGCAGATAGGCTTCTTTCCAGTTTCCGTTATAAATCAGATCATTCCATTCCGGTACTAAATTGTGGAGCGGACATCCGCTTGCCATCCCTGCCAGTAATTTTCCTGACTGACAGAACGGAACTCCGCACGCCATACAGCGTGCTCCCTGAAGTTCCTGTTCTTCCTTTGATAACGGCGTATGGAACTCGTTAAAATGCTGTATTCTCTCAAGTGGTGTCTCCGCTATTTTATCCTGTCTTTTATAATCCATAAATCCTGTCGGTTTTCCCATCTTCCTACGCCTCCTATCTTCCGTTCTTAATCAGGTTAAATGCCTCGATCTTTGCTTTTTCTCTGCTCAGACCTTTTTCTTCCATCTGAATGATCGTTGACATCATTTTCTCATAGTCTTCCGGTATGATCTTCTTGAACTTCGGAAGATACTCTTTAAAGTTATCAAGGATCTTCTTTCCGACCTCTGAATTTGTATAGGCTACATGCTCCTGGATCATGCCTTTGAGTTCCTGCACATCATACTTATCGGTCACACGCTCGATGTTGACCATCGCTTTGTTGACTTTCTGATAAAGTCTGCTGTCAAGGTCAAGAACATAAGCAATACCGCCGCTCATTCCTGCTGCAAAGTTCTTTCCAACCTGTCCCAGTACAACGACACAGCCTCCGGTCATGTACTCGCAGCCGTGATCGCCGACACCTTCTACCACCGCTCTGACTCCTGAGTTTCTTACTGCAAATCTTTCTCCTGCCACACCACCGACAAATACTTTACCACTGGTAGCTCCATATAAAGCAACGTTACCGATGATGATATTCTCATCTGATTTGAACTTCACGCCCTTCGGCTGGCATACGACCAGTTTACCACCGGAAAGACCTTTTCCGAAATAATCGTTGCTGTCTCCGGTCAGTTCAAGAGTCAGTCCCTTCGGAATAAATGCACCAAAGCTCTGACCGCCTGCTCCTTTACACTGGATCACGAAGCTGTCTTCTTCCAGTCCTTCAGGATATCTTCTCGTGATCTCTGATCCGAAGATTGTTCCGAATGCACGGTCTGTATTCGTGACATCGACTTCAAGTCCTCTCTTTTCTCCCCGCTCAAGTGCCGGAAGGAGCTGCTTTACAAGCACTTTTTCATCCAGGGTCTTACCAAGTTCAAAATCGTAAACTTTCTTTGGATTGAAGATCATGCCTTTCTTTTCTTTTGCATATGGGTTATACAGCACGCTGCTCAGATCCAGCATAGCCGCACGACGGGAAGTCGGTACATCCTTCACTTTCAAAAGATCGGTACGTCCAACCAGTTCGTCTACTGTGCGGACACCCAGCTTTGCCATATATTCTCTCAGTTCTTCTGCAATAAACCGCATGAAGTTGACCACATACTCCGGCTTTCCTGTAAATCTCTTTCTCAGTTCCGGGTTCTGCGTAGCAACTCCCACCGGACACGTATCCAGGTTGCAGACTCTCATCATCACACAGCCCATCGTTACAAGCGGAGCTGTGGCAAATCCGAACTCTTCTGCTCCCAGCATTGCTGCGATCGCCACATCACGGCCGCTCATCAGCTTGCCGTCTGTCTCAATGCGGACACGCTCACGCAGCCCATTCTGGATCAGTGTCTGATGCGTCTCGGCAAGTCCGAGTTCCCACGGAAGTCCTGCATTCTGAATGGAACTTCTCGGAGCAGCTCCGGTTCCTCCGTCATAACCTGAGATCAGGATGACTCCTGCACCAGCTTTCGCAACACCTGCTGCCACAGTACCGACTCCTGCCTCTGATACAAGCTTCACTGAAATCCTTGCATTTTTATTTGCATTCTTACAGTCATAGATCAACTGTGCCAGGTCTTCGATGGAGTAGATATCATGGTGAGGCGGTGGTGAGATCAGACTGACTCCCGGTGTTGAATGACGGGTCTTTGCGATCCACGGATATACCTTTCCTCCCGGAAGATGTCCACCTTCTCCTGGTTTTGCTCCCTGTGCCATCTTGATCTGGATCTCTTTTGCACTGACAAGATATCTTGATGTCACTCCGAAACGTCCTGAAGCCACCTGCTTGATGGCCGAGCATTTATTTGTATCCAGTCGCTCGATATCCTCTCCACCTTCACCGGAGTTGGATTTTCCGTGAAGCATGTTCATGGCGATTGCCATGGTCTCATGAGCTTCTTTGGAAATGGATCCGTAGGACATGGCTCCTGTCTTAAATCTTGTTACGATGGAATCTACGCTTTCCACTTCTTCGATCGGAACGCTCTTCTTCGGATAATTAAATTCAAGCTGGCCTCTCAGGTTGATCTTTTCGCCCTCTTCATCCACCATCTGTGTGTACTGTTTGAACAGATCATAACTTCCGGTTCTTGTAGACTGCTGAAGCATGTGGATCGTCTGTGGATTGTAAAGATGTTCTTCTCCACCGCTCTTATATTTATGCTTTCCGACGCTGTCCAGTGTCATATCTACAGCAAGTCCCAGCGGATCAAAGGCCTCTGTATGGAATGCAGTATAATCTTCTGCAATCTCCTCAATTCCGATTCCACCGACACGGCTGACTGTATCGGTAAAATAACGATTGATAAAGTCACTCTTCAGACCGATCGCCTCAAAGATCTTTGCTCCCTGATAAGACTGGATCGTTGAGATTCCCATCTTGGATGCGATCTTGATGATTCCATGGATCACCGCAGAGTTATAGTCATCCACCGCTGCGTAATAATCTTTGTGAAGCAGATTTGCCTCAATCAACTGACGGATGGACTCATGTGCCAGATACGGGTTGATCGCACATGCTCCATAGCCCAGCAGGGTTGCAAAATGATGGACCTCTCTCGGTTCCCCACTTTCCAGGATCATGGCAACAGAGGTTCTCTTCTTTGTGCGGACTAGATGCTGCTGCAATCCCGATACAGCCAGAAGTGACGGAATTGCTACATGATACTCATCTACATCCCGGTCTGTCAGGATCAGGATATTCGCTCCCTCACGGATGACTCTGTCTACTTCGATGAACAGATATTCAATGGCTTTTTCCAGGCTCGTATTCTTATAATAAGTGATCGGGATCTCTGCAACTTTGAATCCGTCCACATTCATGTTCTTGATCTTCAGAAGATCGGTATTGGTCAGGATCGGGTTATTTACCCTGAGCATCTTACAATTTTCTTCTTTCTGCTCCAGCAGGTTTCCGTCTTTTCCAATGTAGATCGTAGTGGATGTAACAATCTCCTCACGGATCGCATCAATTGGCGGGTTCGTAACCTGGGCAAATAACTGCTTGAAATATCCAAACAACGGCTGACGCTTTTTAGAAAGAACGGACAGTGGTGCATCCATTCCCATGGCTGCGATTCCCTCTCCACCGTTCTTTGCCATGGTCAGAATGGAGGTCTTCACATCTTCATAAGAATATCCGAATGCTTTCTGAAGCTGTGTACATTCTTCCGCCGTATATTTCGGAACATCTTTATTCGGGATCTTCAGATCCTTCAGAGCGATCAGATTGCTGTCCAGCCACTCACCGTACGGATGCTCGTTTGCGTATTTTTCTTTCAGTTCCTCATCATCGATCACCCGGCCTGCCACAGTATCAACCAGAAGCATCTTGCCCGGATGAAGTCTTTCTTTCATGACAATCTTTGACGGATCAATATCCAGTACTCCGACCTCAGAAGAAAGGATCAGGTTATCATCCTCTGTGATATAGTAACGGGAAGGACGAAGACCGTTTCTGTCAAGTACCGCTCCCATCACATCTCCATCGGAGAAAAGGATGGATGCCGGTCCGTCCCATGGCTCCATCATGGTTGCATAATACTGATAGAAATCTTTCTTGTTCTGAGACATTTCATTGTTGTTGACCCACGGTTCAGGAATTGCGATCATGACTGCCAGCGGAAGCTCCATTCCACTCATAACCATAAATTCCAGTGCATTGTCAAGCATTGCCGAGTCAGAACCGGAGGTATTGATCGCCGGAAGAACTTTATGAAGCTCACCTTTCAGTCTGCCTGCCTCCATCGTTTCTTCTCTGGCACGCATCTTATCCGCATTACCACGAATTGTATTGATCTCTCCGTTATGCACGATGAAACGGTTCGGATGGGCTCTCTGCCAGCTTGGTGCTGTATTCGTACTGAAACGGGAATGTACCATGGCGATAGCTGATACATACTCCTCATCCTGCAGATCTGCAAAGAAAAGACGGAGCTGTCCTACAAGGAACATCCCTTTATAGACGATCGTTCTGCTGGAGAGTGAAACGACATACGTGTCATCACTGCTCTGTTCAAAGATCCTTCTTACCACATACAGCCGGCGGTCAAATTCCAGTCCCTTTGCATACCTGGACGGACGTTCGATAAACGCCTGCATGATACATGGCATACAGTCAACCGCACTTTTTCCGAGGATATCCGGGTGGATCGGAACTTCTCTCCATCCTAAGAATTTCAGTCCTTCTTTTTTTACGATCACCTCAAAGATCTTCTTCGCCTGATTTCTCTTCAGCTCGTCCTGCGGAAGGAAGAACATTCCCACACCATAATCTCTCTCTCCTTTGAGATCGATCCCGAGTGGCTGACAGACCTTTTTAAAAAAGTTATGTGGAATCTGTGTCAGGATTCCGACACCATCTCCTGTCTTTCCCTCTGCATCCTTTCCGGCTCTATGCTCCAGATTTTCCACGATATGCAGTGCACCTGCTACTGTACTGTGGCTTTTCTGACCTTTAATATTAACGATTGCTCCAATACCGCAGTTATCATGTTCAAATTCCTGACGGTAAAGTCCCTGCCTTTCCTTTATCACTTCTTTCATTTTCCTCATCCTTTCTATTGTTGATTAAGAGTTTCCTCTTTGTTTACTTTATCTACAGCTGCCTGGATAAATCCACGGAACAGCGGGTGAGCATGGTTCGGTCTTGATTTGAACTCCGGATGTCCCTGGGTTCCTACAAAGAATGGGTTTGCCGGAATCTCGATCATTTCCACAATGTGACCATCAGGAGAAGTTCCTGCTATGGTCATGCCTTTTTCTGCCAGTTCTTTGCGATATGCATTGTTAACTTCATAACGATGTCTGTGACGTTCCTGAATTTCTTTCTGTCCGAAAAGTTCCAGAGATAAAGAACCATCTGCAAGCACACATGGATAACTTCCAAGGCGCAGGGTTCCTCCAAAGATCTTCCACATCTTCCTGGTCTGGCATAAGGGCGATTACCGGATTGGTGGTTTCTGGTGCAAGTTCAATGCTGTTTGCATCTTCATAACCAAGTACATGACGGGCAAATTCTACGATTGCCATCTGCATTCCAAGACAGATTCCAAGGTATGGGATCTTATGCACGCGGGCATACTGGGCAGCCAGGATCATTCCTTCTGTTCCTCTTCCGCCGAAACCACCTGGAACCAGGATTCCATCTACCTGGTAAAGCCTCTGATCCAGGTTCTTCTCGTTTAACTCTTCGGAATCAATCCAGGTAATCTCTACTTTCGCTTTG
>ENA-OQDC01000789-OQDC01000789.1-human-gut-metagenome-genome-assembly--contig:-NODE-789-length-19681-cov-5.923238_pt1 | contig 19681 bp, 18 predicted proteins | sample MGYA00242770_ERZ504601 | MGnify/ENA primary metagenome ERZ504601 (study PRJEB26092, sample SAMD00036305) | human gut metagenome | host: Homo sapiens | study: EMG produced TPA metagenomics assembly of...
CGAAACATCCCCGCCACTACGACGAGGCGTTCAAACGGCAGATCGTGCAGTCGTGCGAGAGCGGCAAGCCATCCCGGAAGATCCGCCGTCGTGGCCCGACATCCTCAGGACCATCGAGCTGGGCTACTCCAACGCCAGGCTCGAGGCGTCCGACAACAGGATCAAGGTCACCATCCGCATGGCCTACGGCTTCCACCACGCGAACAGCCTCATCGCACTCGTCATGCTCCGCTGCGCCGGCAATCATGGCGCAAGCGACAATCGCGACACGCCGTTATTGACATACCGCCGTTCAATGGTATTGTAATCACTTGTGCGCTTTTGAAGCGTATGGATCGGGCCCGTAGCTCAGCTGGTTAGAGCGCATCCCTGATAAGGATGAGGTCGGAGGTTCAAGTCCTCCCGGGCCCACAGGAAAAATGAAGCGGCCGCGAGCCGCTCTTTTTTTCTCACGGGGCTATAGCGCAGCTGGTAGCGCATCTGCTTTGCAAGCAGAGGGTCGCCGGTTCGAACCCGGCTAGCTCCACCTTCATTCCCTTGGAATCTCAACGATTTCAAGGGAATATCTCTTTTTGCCTCAGCACCAAACAGTAGACACTGGTAGACATGACTAAAGTACCTGACAGGCCGTTAGTACCTACTACTCTCGCCGCTGAGCTTCCCACTGCTGGTACTTGGCCTCCATGACGGCCGCCACCTCGTCAATACGATCAGGCCACAGCTCGGCATAGGTGTTCAGCGTCTCGGTAGCCGAGGCGTGTCCCATGATGCTCTGAAGCGTTTTCACGTCGCAACCTGCGCCGATGGCGAACGAGGCATACGTGTGTCTCAAGCTATGGATTCTCAGCCCCTTCACGTCGCCATAGCCCGCCCCTTCTTTGGCTGGGTACCATACGCGTGTCCGCCATGTGTTCAAGTGGATCATCCCACCGTGGAGCGCAGTGAATAGATAGTCGTCATCGGTGCGACCGTCACAGACCTGTTCGAGATCGGCAGTCAGGAAACCTGGGATGGGCACGATACGGTTGCGCCCGCTCTTTGGTTTGCCTTCGATTTCGCGCCCCTGCCTGTCAGCAGTGATCGTCTTCGTTACCGATATACGCATCCTTGTGAAGTCAAGGTCGCCGATGCGAAGAGCCAAGGCTTCGTTGGCCCGCAGGCCTGTATATGCGAGGAAGAGGATGAGCAGCTTGGAGACCATCGGGTTTTGACGTCAACTTGCGCTGCGGCCTCAGCGATATCCGCCACCTGCTGATGAGAGAGGAACACCCGATCGTCGGTTTCGGCATCTTGGGGAAGTTCGACGTCGGCAGCGGGGTTAGACAGTATCCATCGCCGTTTAGGCGAAGACGCATAGGCCATCACACCGCCGAAGGCATCCTTCACTACGCCTTTGATTGTCCGCCGCTTCATCGGCTGCATGGTCGTCTTACGCTTGAACTCGTGCGGGGCTGTTCCTGATTGAAGCTCATGTACCCATTCGCTGACTTCCGATTCTTGGATACTACCGATCGGGCGATCCCCCACTTAGGAAGCACGTACCGGGTCATGTCGTTCTCATATCGAAGATAGCTACGACCGCGCAGGTTGTTCTTGGATGCGAGCCATTCCAAGGCGACCGATTGGAATGGCCTGTCGGCATCGGCCGGATCAACATACCGACCTGAGCGAATATCATCCTCCATGGCTGCCGCGAACGACTCGGCATCGGCTCGGGTGCTGAATGCCTTGCTACTGCGCTTCTTAGAACCGTCGGGCAAGGTTGCCCACCAAGACACCCGCCATCGCTTCCCGTGTCCATACCGCGCCGTCTTAAACTTCCCGGGCACCTTGGCCTTCTCCGGCGTCTTCATATACGCGGCCAAGCTCTTCGTTACAGAACTGGGAACTGGAATCTTCACCTTGCTGCCATCGGGCAACGTCTCCCGTGGCTCGGTCAGCCAGAGGTCTTCAATCCAAGCTTTCGACATTGCTTTTCCTCACACGTGCAACGAGTTCTTCAAAGGAGACATCCCAGTATTTAGGCTGAGAAACCGAGATGGCATCTACGTCAAACGACTGAACACAACGCCCTGCCTCAGCTACAGCATCGAGTATTCGGTCAGCCATTTCATCTGGAATGCAATACGCATATCTGCCTAACCAATTCAAATTCTTTGCAATATCATTAACCGTGTTCACAAGCACCTTGAATACTTTTAGAGATAGTTCAACCTGCTCCTGTTTTGTTGCTGAATATTCTCCACGTTTCGGTTGTGGTGTTTTAGAATACCCACCCATTCTAAAACGTCCTTTATCTGTATAAATCCAGAACTGGCTATTATTCCATTCCCTCAATGCCATCCGATATTTATGTTCAGCTACTGCTGAAATATCGACTAAACCATGAACCGGATAGGCCTTTAGCATCCACTGGAGCTTGTTAGTATCAGCCAATAGCCTTCCCGCTTTTTTAAAATCTGTATCTTCTGCCTGCAATTCGAAATCATCTAGACGTTGTTCATCATAGATCTGCAAATTAGTTTTCCCATCCGGGAACAAAGGATTGTTCTCAAAAGGCTTTTGAACATCCACAAACAAGTTCACGAGAGGCACCCCCAAGGCAATCGCTATATCTAACGCATCAGACAGTTTTAGTCGCGTACGGCCAGTCTCAATGTTTTCAAGCACATCGGCTGTGACAAGACTATTCGGCACAAGTTCCTTGACTCTCTTCGCCAAGTCCTCGCGAGACCCCCTAATTTTGCCATCTCTGTCAATAGGCGCCCATCGATGCCGCGCCCGTCGAACACAGGCACCTATATACTTCTCTCGATCGTTTGTCAAGCTCATATATGCATGATACCGCAAAACTACGGATTATGTTCATTCCCCTACCGATACCTACGTTGATTCCGGCAGGCTAAAACCATGAACACAAACGCGACACACTCCGAGATGCCAACGCTCCTCACCCCGGCAGATGCGGCGACCATACTGCATGTGCCGGTGAAGACGCTGGCTCGCTGGAGGTTCGAGAACTCCCACCTGCCGTATGTGACGCTCGGCAGGAAAGTCCTGTATCGAGAGAGCGACTTGGTGGACTTCGTCGCGCGCAATGTTCATGAAGTGATCCAGTAACGGCCAACCTTAAGGAGGTACTCACAATGGCCGACGAAATGAAGGAACTCCGCGGCGCGGTGTTTGACCTGATTCCCGATGGGGTTTCGGTCGTCGCGCTCGACGAGATTGAAGTGGACGACATGGCCCCAAAAAACGAGGAACGTCAAGGACGAGGACAGCAACAAGCAGCACCGCGTTGACGACGAGCGCTTCGGTGGTCTCGTCTACAAACTCCCCGGCGTGGCTGTCCGAGATTGCCGCCGCAAGCGCATCCGCGACAAGGTGAGTGTCTTCGTCCGGCAGCGTCCCTCCGCCGCGATCCCGGAGATGACCCAGCTCCGACTCACTGGCCGCGTGCTGCTCTCCCCCATACGCCGTGGACGACCTGGGATTCACCATCGTCGCCGACGGCGTGGAGTCTGCGTCCGCTGGCACCAACACAGGAAGGCACTCCAATGAATGAGGCCGGCATCAGCATCCCTTGGTGGGGTTGGCTCGCTCTCATTGCTGCACTGGTGGCGTGTGCCATCGTCGCCAAGATCGCAAGGGACATCCGCGCGACGAAAAACATCATCGCCGCACGCACCAAGAACACCCAGCAGGTCGAGGATGAAGATCGGAAGCTTGTTCGCTACGGCAAGCGACTTGGCGGTCACTACATCGCATGGCCGCGCGAATGGTGCAACCAAGAGGAAGCAGCTGGACGCGGCGCGATGACTGTCAACGAACTGTGGCCAGACGAGACAGCTGAGCCAATCGCGCACCGACGTTTCACGTGGGTGCAACGCACTAGGAGGATGTAGCCGTGGGACTACAGTTTGCGGGGCGGTGGTTCGGACGCTGCCCCGCCTCCACCTTGGAGAGCATCTGCCTCGCTGTCGATACCAACGGCTGTCCCGTTTATATCGATTGGTGCGAGCGGCATTTGCTCACCATCGGCGAAAGCGATTCCGGGAAAGGGTCCGTCCTTGCAAATCTTCTTGTCCAAGTTGAACCGTTTGCGCAAGCTGGACTGGTTCGCCTGTACGGCATTGACCTGAAGGCGATGGAACTAAGCATGAGCCGCGCAATGTTCCAGACGGTCGCGATCGATGTGGAATCCGCAGCGGAACTTGTATCGTCATTCCGTAATGCCATGAACCAACGTGCACGGGACATGGCCGGAAGTGCCCGGATGCACACACCGACGCCGGATAACCCTAGAAACATCCTCGTGATCGATGAGCTCGCGGAGCTGTTCAGACAGGACGCAAAGGTTTCCAAGCAGTTCCAGCACGATCTCACAGCTGTCCTTGGCATGGGTCGCGCGACGGGGAATTTGGTCTGGGGCTTCAGCCAAAACCCCCGCAAGGAGGCGATTCCGATTCGCGATGACTTCAACGGTCAGACGATCGCTATGCGCATGGGCGAGTCGGAGGCAAAGATGATGCTCCCCTCAGCCGCACTCCGAGTTGGCGCCGCCCCTTGGGCCATCTCCGCCGCTTCGCCGGGAACAGGCTGGTTGTGGAACTCCGCCGCAAAGAAATCCCAACTGTTTCGCGTGGATTGGATTGACGACGAGACCCTGCAGGGGCTTTCCGCGACCGCCGAAGCGTAGCTTCAGCGAAGCGTTCGGCGGTCGTGCCGCCGCTTGCGGCGGCTTGGCGGGGGCAGTGTTACTCCCGCCAACTTTTGAGCAGAACAGGAAGGAGTGAAATGCCATCGACTGCGCGCGACTGGATGTTGACGATCTCTGCCGAAAAACACACGCGGCAGGACGTAGAGGAACTGCTGGATATTCTGGGGGCATACATCTTCCAGCAGGAGGAGGGAGGCAAGAGCGACTACCCTCATTTTCAGGCATTCCTGCAACTTCAGACTCCCGTCCATATGGGGACGCTGAAGAACAAGTTCAAGAAGGCCGGCTTCAACGACGCGCACATCGAAATGCGCAAGGGCACGGTACAGGATTGCGTCGATTACTGTTCCAAGGAGGAGACACGTGTAGACGGTCCCTGGCGGGGAGGAGAAATCAACCTGAAGGATCAGCAGGGCAGTCGTTCCGATCTCGCTGAGCTACGTCGGCAGATCATGGACGGCGCCAGCGTCTCGGAGGTGTTGTTGAATGACGACGCGTGCCAAGCTGCTCGCTACACTCGGTACCTTTCCGAACTTGCGACAGCGCGCGACCGGGTGAAATATGGTCGTCAGCTTCGCGACATCACTGTGCATTATCTGTGGGGTGATCCGGGTGTCGGGAAAACGAAATACATATATGACAACAATCCCATCGAGAACATCTACCGCGTGACCGATTATCGGCATCCGTGGGATGAGTACGAGGGGCAATCGATCTTGGTACTAGATGAGTTCGATAGCCAGTTCAGCTGGGACCAGCTCTTGGTTTTCTTGGATCGTTACCCTGTCATGCTTCCAGCACGGTACAACAACCATGTGGCATGTTTCACGACGGTCTGGATCATCAGCAATGAACCGCTAAGCAAACAGTACCCCGAGCGTACGGGAGAAAAACGCAACGCGTTGCTGCGAAGGATCAGTACAAATCAGCGCATGTTGAAGGGTGGGGAACTTCAGGCGGGCGAGCTCGGCACCGAGCATCCGGAGATGGGGCTGCTCATAAAGGAAGAGATCACCGTCAATACTGAAGATGACTTATTCAAAGCCTCCGAGCAACTCAGCAAGGAATGAGCACCTATACCTCCCTGTACGGGGTGCCATCCCACGTTGCCCCCGAGATACCGACCGCCACAACCGGGCATGTACCGGCTTCGCCTCGGTTGATTCGATCGATCGCCTTGGTAAGGCTTGTGACGGTCGTGGTTGTCAAGTCGAGCGGCAATGCCAGTCGTCTGTCTTCCTCGGTGCGTGCCTTCCGCGCTTTGCGCGTCGCCTTGTACACTTCGTCAATGGTCGCACCCAGATGAGGTGCCCATAACTCGATGGCTTTGTCGAGCAGGTCTTCACGGTGTTTGGTGATGATCATTGCAGCGTCGATCAGGCCGGCCTCATGCCATGCGCGGTAGGCTGCAAGATCACGATCAAGGTTGCCGTCCTTGGCGTTCCATTCGATATCGACAAGCACACGGCCTTTCCGATTGTCCACCCAATAGGAAGCCTCGCTCATGGTGCCTAGGTCTTCGTCCGGCACGCCCGATTCCCTGAATGTGATCCTGCCTTTCGTCTCAAGTTCGTAGGCGCATTCTTTCCATCCCCGCTCCCGCAGCGCGCGGTTCAGTGTCTCCGCCATCTCGGAGTTGTTGCCGCCTGCCCTGAGCAGCAAGTTCGCGGAGAAGCTGAAACTGCCCAGCACATCGGTGATATCTGCCCACTCTTCGGGCGACACTGCCTTCATCACAGCGCAGGCGCTTCGTACCTCATGGAACTCGTAGCGGGAACGGATGCCGCTTGCCAGCACGTCGGGATCGTCGTAGGAGTGTGTCGTGAACGCCATGAACACAGTATAGAACTACGACACGGCACCAAAAAGATCTATTTAAAGATCTATTTGTGTTATTCTGTTGGGGTGACTGAAGAACTGTACGCACCACTCCCCACCACGGCAGGTGGCTTCAAGACGATTCTGGCCGATCCGCCATGGCGTTTCCAGAATCGAACGGGAAAGGTAGCTCCCGAGCATAAGCGTCTGGGGCGCTATGGGACTATGTCTCTGGATGAGATCAAAGCCTTGCCAGTTGACGACATAACGGCGAAAGACGCCCACCTGTATCTCTGGGTGCCCAATGCCTTGCTGCCCGAAGGCATCGAGGTCATGCAGGCATGGGGGTTCCGCTACGTGTCGAACATCGTCTGGGCCAAGCGTCGCAAGGATGGCGGGCCAGACGGTCGAGGGGTCGGTTTCTACTTCCGCAACGTCACAGAGCTTCTGCTTTTCGGCGTGAAGGGGCATATGCGCACCCTTGACGCAGGTCGGCGTCAGGTGAACATGATCGAGACACGCAAACGCGAACACTCGCGAAAGCCGGATGAGCAGTACGACCTCATAACGAGCTGTTCGCCCGGCCCCTACTTGGAAATGTTTGCCCGCTATCCCCAGCCACATTGGTCAGCTTGGGGCAATGAGGCAGACGAATCCGTTACTCCGCAAGGCAAGGTGTACAAGGGCTACACGGGAGGGGAGATCGAGAACATGCCCCCGCTGGAGAACCACGAACGGCTGACTAGGGAAAGCGAGCTGGCCGTAGGGAAACTGCTGCGGGATGAATACGAGTCCGGCAGATCGATCAAAGACCTAGCCGCCGAGCACGACTATTCGATAGCACGCGTCCGCCGTTACCTCAGTTTGGTGGATACGCAACTTCGTCCGCAAGGACGTACCCCCGCGTTGCAACACAGCTAGCGCAGCCAGACAGGACACCGCCCCGATAGCTCGGGGCGGTGCTTTATATTGGTAGACATTCAGTAGACATGACTATGGGATTCCATGCATTTCAATGCGTTCTCGGATAGGCTGCAAATCTTCTAAAAACGGCTAGATTTCAACCTTTTGAAGATTCATGCATGATCTTGCTCTCCCATGGGTTTTCTGAGAATGCTAACAGAGGGTCGCCGGTTCGAACCCGGCTAGCTCCACAGACACAACAAAACCCTTGGAATCAGTCCGATTCCAAGGGTTTTTGTTCTTGCATTTTCTGCGTATTGCAACAAAAAGATGACGACACGCCGATAGCGTATCTCACGAGAAAAGTCTTATTGCCTCACGACTGTCGAGGCCACCGGAAGTCGGCATAGGCATTCCAATCGGCCACTAAATCGACCGATGCCCGATCCCTGAGCCAAACGGACCCGAATGCCGTTCATCATCGACAAAGCAGTCCGCGCCTCGCGACGAGGATCTGCCAAACCGTCACGCTCGACTGCTCGGGTTAAGGTGTCCATCACGCGATGTTCTCGTTTTTGGTAATACTCATAGGCAGGATGATGCTCGTTCAACGATTCGCCTTGTAGCACGGTATATACAACCGCACCATCTCTGGCTGAGCCGCATTGCGCTCCATAAGGGCAGCACAGATATCACGAATGCCGAACTGCGCGTTGCCGCTCCACATATCCTCAGGTTCAACGCCAAGAGAATGGGCAAACGTAGCCATGTCTTCCCGATCACGATGCTCCAGCACGGCAATCAGCAAGCCGACTTTGTTCTTGAAATGGTATATGACCGCCGGCTCGGTCAATCCGCATGCTTCGGCTACCTGACGAACGGAAAAGCCCCAAAACCCGTTCTGTGAATCACATGCGACGTCACGTCGATGATCTGTTCACGGCGTTCCGCACATTCTGATTCTGCTCAAGACAGATCCAGCTCGTTGTTGTCCTTGGCTTTGCTCACCGTATCAGTCAAATCGGGGTCGTCCACAGACACCGCGTTCTGCTGGCTGAGCGTCAACGACAGCGAACCTTTGTAGGAGTCGCCGTATTCGTCCTTGCCGGACACGCTTACGGCAATCGAGCTCATCAGACGCTTCCTGCCGTAGTTCAGATCCACGGTGATAGTCGGCATATCCGGCTCTTCATCCGTGCCGAAGTCCCAGTTGCGCACATTGTCGAGCGCCTGACGGTACTCGCCTTCAGCATCGCCCACACCGGTATCCTCGATCTGCTGAATCACCCATGATTTCAGATGCGGATACTGCGCTTCATGGCTGATCCAGTAATTCACAAAGTGCTGGGCCAATGCCTTGACATCGATTTGATACGAGAGCTGCGTGTTGCCGGCAGACTTGGCAGACGATGTATTCGGGAACAGCTGGCTGCGCACATTCTTATCTTCCAGCTCCACGCCGAGATATTGTTGGATGAATTTGCTGGCCTCGGCCTTCACCTCGGCAGACGTTTTCGTGCCCTTGGCCCGGTCGATGTCGTTCGAGTACCCATCGTCGTTCATCTTGTCCAGCTGATCGTAGAACGTTCGCTCCGCGCCGGTGATGTCCCAAGCACCGTTCTTGACCAACGCATCCTTGACGTTCAATATCAAGTCCGCCACATCACTACCAACGCCGTTCCTTAAGTCATCTTCATATTGGTCGGCCGGGTAGTAGATGTAGTAGGGGTCGTCATCATACCAAACGTTTTTCCCGGCGAATGCGCCTTTGTGCCAAGCGAGGGTTGTTGCCTGTTCATCTGTCTTGATGGTCACAGACGCGGAGGAGTCATTGGTGGTTTTGCCCCAGCGAATACATGCCAGACATCCGCGCGTCAAGGGAGTCGTCAGTGCTGCTGTGGGTTCTGAGTTCGTATTTGGTGCTGCGCAGAGTGGACAGCGAGTTGATCGCGTCGAAGGTGACGACCAGCGGATTGGTGGGCTGGAAGCCCAGCATCGCTTTGACGGCGGTGAAGTTGGGGACGATGAATGCCAAGGCCGCCACCAGAATCGTCGCAAGCAATGCGCAGAGAACGGCGATCAGCTTCTTGCTGGATTTGCGCGGCGGTGCCAGGACGGCGGTTGCATCAGTCGCCTGATATGCGGCAGGAGCGGGAATCGGCAAAGCTGGCAAGGGAGCAGTTGGTGCCGGCTGTGGGGCAGCGGGCGCGGCGTAAACCGATGGGGCAACCGGCGCGGCTGGTATCGATGGTGGTACTGAAGGCGCTGGCACAGCAGGTGCCGGTATCGACGCAGTCGGTACGGCTGACGATGCGGCCGGCACTGGTACAGACGCAACCGGTGCGCTGTCTACAGACGCTCCACATGCCGGGCAAAATCGTGCCGGCCTATCAACTCTATTTCCGCAGTGGCCGCAGTACGCCATCGTGTGCCTCTCTCCCTCAAATCGGCTTGATTGCCATCGCTTCAATGTTACTCTTCAGCATTACGCCTCAGCCAGCCCCTACGCGTAACGATACGAGACGCGGCAGCCTTAATGCGGTTGTTTTGACGCGATGTCAACATCGAGCTCTGGCCAACGTTCTGGTACTCGGCTACATCTTGCTGCGAGCCAAGAAGCAGGCCATCGCTCGCGCCGACGAGTCTGAATTGGCGGCCTAGCCTCGCTTTAAGCCTCAGGCCAGCACCTCCATGGGGTGATAGGTGGCGGTGTGGTGGCCGGTGATGGGGTTCCATACCCGTTCGGCGAATGCGCGCAGACGGGCGACGCCCTCACGCAGCTCGCCGGCATCTCCGGCGTAGGAGAGGCGCACGAAGCCGCGCCCCTCCTCGCCGAAGGCCTCGCCGGGGACCACGGCCACGTGCTCTTCGTCCAGCAGACGGTCTGCGAATTCACCGGAGTCAAGGCCAGTCAGGCGTACGTCCACAAAGGCGTAGAACGCACCTTGCGGTTCAATCAAGCGCAATACCGGGCATCCGGCCAGACCGTCCAGCACGATCTGGCGCTTGGCGCGGTATTCCTCGCGCATGGCGGCCACATGATCCTGCGGACCGGCCAGTGCTGCCACGCCTGCGTATTGCGCCAAGGAGTTCACCGAGGAGTGCATGAGTTCGGCGATTTTACCGGTCTGTTCGATGACCGCTTCGGGTGCCAGCAGGTAGCCGATGCGCCAGCCGGTCATCGCGTAGGTTTTCGACAGGCTTTCCACCACAATGGTGCGGTCTTTCATGCCCGGCACCGCGGCAATCGATGGTGCCACGGCTGCCTCTCCCCCAAGCGTTTCCCCGAACGTTTCCCCAAACACGAACGGATGGTAAACCTCGTCGGAGATGGCCCAAATATTGTGCTGCTTGCATACTTCGGCAATACGCGCCAGTTCAGCGGCAGAAGTTACCGCGCCGGTCGGATTGCCGGGTGAGTTGATGATTACGGCGCGGGTGCGCGGGGTGATCGCCGCTTCGATGTCCGCCGCGTTCACGCGCATGCCGTGCTCCGGACGCAGCGCCACGGTGACCGGGCGGCCGCCGCACAGCATCACTTCGGCGTCATAGGAAGTGAAGAACGGCGAGGGAATAATCACTTCATCGCCGGTGCCTACCACGGCTTTCAGCGCCAGAAACAGGCCAATCGTGGCACCGTCAACGGCTTGAATCTCGGTTTCGGGATCATAAGTGAGTCCCTTCACACGGGCGGAGTAATCGGCCACGGCCTTGCGGTATTCGGGGACGCCGAGCACGTTGGTGTACCGAGTGCGGCCAGCCTGTGCGGCCTCGCAAGCGGCCGCCACGATATGCGGCGCGGCCGTGGCGCTGGGCTCCCCCACGGTCAGTGAAATCGCGTCAGGCACGCGCTCTACACGGTCGAATACGTCTCGGATGCCGGAGCGCGGGATATTCAGGGCTTCGGCGGACAAGCTCGCGGGCTTGGCGGTCGGCACAGCAACCCGTCTGGCAGCAGGCACAGCAGCAGATGCAACTTCGGACAGAGGCATGTTGGAAAACTTCTGCATATCATCCCTCCTCAATGGAATTATTTCGTCGTTCTCTTATTTCAGAAGGAATTATTACATTCAATTAGGACTTTAGGCATAAACATTCCACCACACAACAGAAAACACAGGAAGAACTACTGAAATTACCAGGCAAAATCGGAAAGCCATCGCATTCCGGCAACAGGTACAGTGAACACAGAGCACAACGAACGGAGAAGACACCATGACCGCGATTGACGAGACCGACCAGCGCATCCTCACCATGCTGGAGGCCGACGGCCGCGCCACGCTCGCGCAACTGGCCCAGGCGACCGGACTGTCCGTCTCCGCCGCCCAGTCGCGCGTGCAGAAGCTGGAGAAGCGCGGCATCATCAAGGGATACAAGGCCATCATCGACCAAGAGCAGCGCGGCTTGCCCATCAGCGCGTTCGTCAACGTGACCCCGCTCGACTACTCAGCCGAATCCTCGATTCCGGACAAGCTGAACAATATCGACGGCATCGTCTCCTGCTATTCGGTGGCCGGCGCCCCCAGCTTCGCACTGGTGGTACGCGTGGCCTCCCCCACCGCCCTTGAGGAATTGCTCAATCTCATCCACCGCACGGTGCCGGTAAGCACCGAGACCACGATGATTCTGCAGACCTACTTCGCGCACTGACCGCGAACCCGGTAACCTGCGCGCCGAAGACCTCGGCCCCTACGGCGCACGATTCCCAACGGGCACATCCGACATCACCCAAGTCCACCTTTATGTCCACTATATGAACGCACCTTCGGTGTGATGCAGCTTCCATTTCGACCCGATTCACGCACAGACAGACATCCAGCAATCGCCGAAAAATCTAACAAACGGAAACTTGAACCACCCCATAACCACGCCGATAGCTTTCCCGTTATCCGAGCGAGACTCTATGCAGCAAGGGCCTGCGCGCATAGAATAAAACCGTCTTAATTCCCTAGCAAATCGAGGAGAATCATGCTCACTGACGAGTACATCAAGCGTGTCTACGACCAGGTCGTTGCCCGTGACGGCGATCAGCCGGAGTTCCTGCAAGCCGTTCGCGAGGTCTTCGAGACCCTGCAGCCGGTTGTCGAGAAGCACCCGGAGTACGAGAAGGCCGGTGTACTGGAGCGCATCGTCGAGCCGGAGCGCACCATCAAGTTCCGCGTGGCCTGGGTTGACGACGAGGGCAAGGTTCAGGTGAACCGCGGCTACCGTATCCAGTTCAACTCCGCCATTGGCCCGTACAAGGGCGGACTACGCTTCCACCCGACCGTGACCGAGTCCGTCGTCAAGTTCCTTGGCTTCGAGCAGATTCTCAAGAACTCCCTGACCACGCTGCCGATGGGCGGCGGCAAGGGCGGTTCCGACTTCAACCCGAAGGGCAAGTCCGACGCTGAGGTCATGCGCTTCTGCCAGGCCTTCATGACTGAGCTGAGCCGCCACATCGGCCAGTTCACCGACGTTCCCGCCGGCGACATCAACGTCGGTGGTCGTGAGATCGGCTACCTGTTCGGCCAGTACAAGCGCATCCGCGACGAGTACTCCGGCGTCCTGACCGGTAAGGGTCTGGAATTCGGCGGTTCCCTGGCCCGCACCGAGGCCACCGGTTACGGCGTGTGCTACTACACCCAGGAAGCCCTGCGCGTGCTGCGCAACGACTCCTTCGAGGGCAAGACCGTCGTGATCTCCGGCTCCGGCAACGTGGCCACCTACGCCGCTCAGAAGGCTGAGCAGTTGGGCGCCAAGGTCGTCACCGTCTCCGACTCCAACGGCTACATCTACGACCCGAACGGCATCAACGTCGAGGTCGTCAAGCAGATCAAGGAAGTCGAGCGCGGCCGCATCAAGGAATACGCCGAGCGCGTTCCGGGCTCCGAGTACCACGAGGGCAGCAAGGGCGTGTGGACCGTCAAGGGCGACATCGCTCTGCCGTGCGCCACCCAGAACGAGGTTGATGGCGAATCCGCACAGAAGCTCGTGGACAACGGCGTGACCGTGGTCGTCGAGGGTGCGAACATGCCGTCCACCCCGGAGGCCATCGAGGTCTACCAGAAGAACGGCGTGCTGTACGGCCCGGCCAAGGCTGCCAACGCCGGTGGCGTGGCCGTCTCCGGCCTGGAGATGAGCCAGAACAGCTACCGCCTGTCTTGGACCTTCGAAGAGGTCGACGCCAAGCTCAAGTCCATCATGGAAGAAATCGTCGCCAACTCCCTGGCCGCCGCCAAGGAATACGGTCACGAGGGTGACCTGATGCTCGGTGCCAACGCCGCAGGCTTCGTCAAGGTCGCCAACGCCATGGTTGCCCAGGGCGTGCTGTGACGCTTGCCGCTGAGCAATCGCTGAGCAGTGCTGAGCAATACTAAGCAGTACTAAGCAGTAGCGTAATGCCCTTGCTTCCCCGTGAGGAGGCAAGGGCATTGCTATATGTACAACGAGCAACAAGTGCTATCCCAAATACGTAAGCATTACGCACCACTATACGAGTGAATTCTTGGATATGATCATCGATCCAAGCTAACTGCATTCAGAGGGGTACTGAATATGGGAAACCCCGAGTATAAACGCCGTCATTGCAACGCTTATACTCGAGGTTTCGTGGTTCAGGTACCCCTTTGAAAGCAGTTGGCTTTCTGCAAAGCCATCAATGTACCTCTTTCAACGGAGATAGCCCCCCGTCTACAAGGTCACCAGGTCCGGTTCGCAGCAACGCTTTCAATCACTGCTGGCGATTGCGGCGCACTGCTACCAGCGCCAAGCCAGCAACGAGCAGCGGCACGGCGACTACAACCACCGCAATGATGGCCGAGCCGGTTTCCGGCATGGTGTCGGCCTTGGCCGCCGAATCCGCGTTAGGCGAGGCGTTGCCGCCCGGCTGAGTCGGCTGCACATCAGTGCCGGTCGAGTAGTTCGGGTCGTAAGCGAATGGCCACGCGCCATCCGGCACAACCCACTGACCAGCCGCCGAGCCGAAGCCCAGTGCCGCGAGCAATTCAGCACGCTTCGCCTGCACCTGAGCCTCATCCAAAGCAGACATCGAGCCGAGCACGACGTTCTTATAATCAGCCGGATCAAGCAGCGCGCCGGTTTCATCGTGGCTGGCGTATTCCGCGAATCGCACATCATCGTGGAAGGTCACGTCCACGCTTTTGCCGCTCTGGTTCTTGCTGGTCCACACATTCCAACGATTCTTGGTGATCTTGCTGGACATCGTGCTGTCGAGGTAGGTCACGGCCGAGGAAGTGTCCGTATACGCCGAGTTCTTCGTACCCAAATCCACGCCGGTCACATAGCTGCTGCCGTCGCCCTTACGCACCTGCGTGTACTGCGCGAACGTCTGCCACGGGCGGCCCAGCGAAAGCTTGGCATCGTCGTCATATGCTGCGGCAACGGTCAAGTTGCAGCGGTCAAACACCAGGCCCACGCCGGACTTCTTGGTGTTGGCGGCGGTGAAGTAGCCGTTGTTCTTGCCGGCGAACGCGGCCATGTGCAGCTCGGTGCCGGCGAAGTAGGCGTTGGCGTCGCCGAACACGAAATCAACCGTGCCTTCGATGTAGCCGCCGTCCACGTACACGCGGTTGCCGGCGCCCTGCACGTACAGAGTGTCCTGACGGCCGATGATGCGGCTGTTCTTCAGGTACACCTTGTCTGCCTGGGTGTTCAGCGCCACGGCCGGCGTCTGCTCGCCCGCCGCCGTGTGATCCACCACGTTGTAATCGTTCTGGAAGGTGATGCCGTAGGCGGAGAAACCTGTGGCACCCGCGCCAATGGTCACGGTGGCGCACTTGTTGGTGCCAAGGTCGAATTCATCCTGCGGCACAAACTTGCCGTCGGCATCGAATGTGTTGGACGAATAGTAGCTGGCGCGAATCGTCACCGCGCGCTTGGCGGTCACGTCGGCGTTGGCGAAGGTGACGCCCGGCTTGGTCACGGTGATCTTCTCGCGATAGTCGCCCGGAGTGATCTTCAGCACTAGTCGGTCGGTTTCGGAAGAGTCGTTAGCATCCAGAGCGGCTTGAATGGTCCGGTACTGGCCGTTCGGGCCCACGGTGACCGTGTGGCTGGCGGCGGCGGGGGAGCCGGCCGCGTAGTCGATGGCGATGCCGGTCAGGTACAGGCTGCCCGTGCCTTCAACGGAGAACGGCACGTAGCGCGTGCTGTCGGTTGCGATGGTTACAGCAGTGCCGGTGGTGATGTCCGTACCGTCGAGCTTGAGCGTAGGACCGTACAGCTGGCCCTTCACGGTGACTGTAGCGCCGCCCTCGGCCTGTGCGACCGGAATGTACAGGATGGTTCCAGCGTTCACCTGAGTATCGCTGCCGCCGCTTGCCGCGGTAGTACGCGGGTTGAACTTGGCGCCTTGCGCCCGAGCGTCGATGGCGACGCCTTGGTAGTTGTCGGTAGGCCCTGCACGGCCGGTCGATCGATGCCGGTTTCCGTGAAGTCCCAGTTCGCGTCTTTGGCCGCGACCGTGGGCGTACCGGGGAACTCGGGTTCCGGCTGCTGTTCGGCAAGGGCGATGCCGTTGAGATAGGTCTGGGCAGTGAAGGTGACGTTTACCGTACGAGCCGACTCCGCAGCAGGCAAGGCGATAACTGTGTTGTCGCTGCTCACTTCACCGGCATCCGCGGTAATAGTGGTGGTGCCGCCGGACAACGCAAGGGTGATGGTGGCTGTATTGGTGTGGGCTGGCACCGGGATGCTGATGATGGTTCCGGCGTTGATCTGGGTGTCATTGGCGCGCGGCGCAAACTTGGCACCGTTTGCAGTGGCATCGATGGTCAGCCCGTCGAACGTCTGGGATCCGCCTTGTATAGTGCCGAGAGCCGCCAGCTCAGTGTTGTTCGCAGGATTCAGCACCCATTCGCGATTGATGGATTCCGCGGCTTGCGTGCTGCTGGTGGTGCCGGTGCTCGGCGACGTTGCTTCCGCGGCCGATGCAGTGGCTGCCGCACCGCCAAATATCATGCTTGCAGCCAACAGCACACCGGCAGCACGAATAATGGTGTTTTTCATGGGTGTTCTCTCTTATGTATCGATGTACAACAACGAAAGCCGCTTTCGGAACACCCGAGTCGGTTTTGCAGCCTGAAAGCAGGGCTTCACCTGCTGAGGGGAACACGACTATCGGGCATTTCCCAGCCTGTCTTCGCGTTCAAAATATCACCGAAAAAAATGCGACTGGAACCCCGTAGCACAACAAGAAAAAAGGGGGTGCACCCCATGTGTTGGGATGCACCCCTAAGTGGTCAATAAGGGGGAGTTGGAATGGGACTCATGACTCCCCCCCAGCGGCGCCAAGCTGCCACACGCTGGCAGACCAACACCACTGTGTGCATTCTCTGCGTCGGCGGCAGTCCAAAACTTGGCCCAGCAACGACGCTTGCTGTGCCCAGCGTCGGCAGAGGGCCAAGAATTGGACGCATACGACACAGAACGCACCCTCAGCGTCGGCAGAACTCCAAGATCTGTACCGCTGACGACGGTAAGCCCTCCACAGCGTCGTCAGAGATACAAAATCTGTCCCAACACCGACGCCTGCCACCCCCAGCGTCGCCGGAGTCCCAAGTCTCGGCCCAGCAACGACGCCTGCGATCCCCACACATAAGAAACCGCACCTCCGATCATCGAATCTGAATTACTTCAGTCCAACAACCGGGGTGCGGTTCACTGAGGAGAGTTCCGTCAGTATAGCTATATCAGTCGTCGCCGAGCGTAACGTGCACACCGCCGACCAGAGAGCTGACCACGTTGTAGATCAGTGCCGCAATGGTGGCCAGCAGAGTGAAGATCACCACTTCGACAATCGAGAAGATGGTGACGCCGGAGACCACGGTGGTAAGGGACAACACGTTCTTGAGATCGAAACCGCCTGCATCAAGACCGGTGGAAGACACAATCTGCGTAATCTGGCTGAATACACCGACCACATCAAGCAGCACCCATACGATCGCGGAGGCAACGACCTGAATAATCGCCACGGCGATGGACAGCATGAACGTCACCTTGGCCACGGACCAAGCATCCACGCGGGTCAGCGACAAGCTCATGCGGCGAGCCCTTGGGGGCGCTACGGCGAGGTGCCGGACGCACGGGAGTGGCGGCACCTGAAGAAGGCAACGCGGATTCTTCCGGATCGCTGGACACGGAGCGTGCCACGCGGGGAGCGTGCTCAGTACCGATCAGCGGCTCGACATGCTCGTTCTGCGTATTGCCGACTGCCGGCGGTATGATCCGGGGCTCGTTGTCTTCGAGATTCTCGCTCATCGTTTCTCCTTAACAGGCTTGGCGGTAGCCTCTGCTGTATGCGAGGCTACCAGCTTTTCAGGACGCTGCTCACGCCTCGTCCGCGTTGTTCACATTCTCGCCGGATTGTGCGGTCTCGGCGGTGCCGTTCGCCGCGGCATCGCCGCCATCCTCGGGCTCGTCCTTCTCCTCGTTACGGGCGATGGAGAGAATCGTGTCGCCCTTGTCGGGCTTGGCAAAGGTCACGCCCTGGGTGTTGCGCCCGGTGCGCTTGACTTCGTCCACGTTGGAGCGAATCACCTTGCCGGACTTCATGATGGCCATAACCTGATCGTCTTCGGACACCACGAGCGCGCCGACCAGAGCACCACGGCCCTCGACCAGTTGCACGGCCTTGATACCCAGGCCATTGCGGCCCTGCAGACGGTATTCGCTGATGGCGGTGCGCTTGGCGAAGCCCTCGTTGGTGACCACGAACAGGTCCTTGTCGGAGTCGCCAGGGACCACATCCATGGCCAGCAGGCTGTCGTCGTTACGGAACTTCATGCCCTGCACGCCGGCGGTCTGGCGGCCCATCGGGCGCAGCTGCTCGTCGTCGGCCTGGAACTTGAGGCTCATGCCGAGTTTGGAGACCAGGATGATGTCGTCCTCGGCGTTGCACAGCGCGGCACCGATCAGCTCGTCGGCGTTCTCGCCGTTCTCGTCGGCCATGAGGCGCACGGCGATCAGGCCGCCCTGGCGCGGGGAATCGTACTCGGCCAGCGGGGTCTTCTTGACCTTGCCGGAACGGGTGGCGAGCACCAGATACTTGGCCACCTCGTAGTTCGGGATGGACAGCACGGTCTGGATGGACTCATCAGGCGCGAACTGCAGCAGGTTGGCCACGTGCTGGCCCTTGGAGTCGCGCGAGCCCTCGGGCAGCTCGTAGGCCTTGATGCGGTACACGCGGCCCTTGTTGGTGAAGAACAGCAGCCAGTTGTGCGTGCTGGTCAGGAAGAAGTGGTCCACCACGTCGTCCTCGCGCAGCTTGGCGCCCTTGATGCCCTTGCCGCCGCGGTGCTGGGAGCGGTATTCGTCGGCCTTGGTGCGCTTGATGAAACCGGAGTGGGTCACGGTGACCACCACGTTCTCTTCGGCGATCAGGTCTTCGACGTTCATCTCGCCGGAGAACGGCAGGATCTTGGTGCGGCGGTCGTCGCCGTACTTGGCGACGATCTCGTCGAGCTCGTCGCCGATGATCTTGCGCTGGCGTTCCGGCTTGGCGAGGATGTCGATGTAGTCGGCGATCTTGCGCTGCAATTCCTCATGCTCGGCCACGATCTTGTCGCGGTTCATGCGGGTCAGCGTGCGCAGCTGCATGGCCAGGATGGCGTCCGCCTGCACCTGGTCGATGTCCAGCAGCCCCATAAGGCCCGTACGTGCGGTGTCGGTGTCTTCGGAGGCACGGATGAGGGCGATGACCTCGTCCAGCATGTCGAGGGCCTTCAGATAGCCCTGCAGGATGTGGTCGCGCTCTTCGGCCTCGCGCTTCAGGTACGCGGTGCGGCGGGCGATCACGTCGAGCTGGTGGTTCACCCAATGGCGGATGAAGGCGTCCAGGCTCAGCGTGCGCGGCACGCCGTCGACCAGCGCCAGCATGTTGGCGCCGAAGGTCTGCTGCAGCTGGGAATGCTTGTACAGGTTGTTCAGGACCACCTTCGGCACGGCGTCGCGCTTGAGCACGAGCACGAGGCGCTGGCCGGTACGGCCGGAGGTCTCGTCGCGCATGTCGGCGATGCCCTGGATCTTGCCGTCGCGCACGGCCTCACGAATGGAGACGACGAGGCGGTCCGGGTTGACCTGGTAGGGCAGTTCGGTGACCACCAGGCACATACGGCCGTTGATCTCCTCAGTGTTGACCACGGCACGCATGGTGATCAGGCCACGGCCGGTGCGGTAGGCCTGTTCGATGCCCTTGTGGCCGAGGATGGTGGCGCCGGTGGGGAAGTCCGGTCCCTTGAT
>ENA-OQDC01000791-OQDC01000791.1-human-gut-metagenome-genome-assembly--contig:-NODE-791-length-19676-cov-3.979385_pt1 | contig 19676 bp, 20 predicted proteins | sample MGYA00242770_ERZ504601 | MGnify/ENA primary metagenome ERZ504601 (study PRJEB26092, sample SAMD00036305) | human gut metagenome | host: Homo sapiens | study: EMG produced TPA metagenomics assembly of...
TCCTCTAGTTCATCACTTATTCAAGCATTAACGTATATTAAAAGCGGAAGAATTCTTTCTTCAAACGCAAGAATCCATAACTCAAGTGCATCAACAAAATATATGCTTGTCTATTGTATGTTTCTCCAACCGGAAACGTATGTTTTCCGAAGCCAAAACTTACATTTCCCACCAGAAAAACATAGTTTCTGCCTTGGAAAACATAAAAGCCGAAAGCATTTTCCCATACCTCACTAGCATCTTCTCAAGAGCGGTATCCTCCAGCCAAGATTTATCTTTCCGCTTCCACATTTCCGTAGTTTCGCTTTTTTCCGTAAATTTTACGCTCGATTTTACAGCATAACTTTATGAAATATAAATTATTAGTATTAGACCTCGACGGAACGCTTACCAACAAGCAGAAAAAGATTACCCCTCACACCAAAGAAACACTGCTCAAGATTCAGGAGCAAGGAGTGAAAATTGTACTGGCCTCGGGAAGACCCACGTACGGCATTGCCCCGCTGGCCAAGCAACTGGAATTGCAAAAATATGAAGGCTACATTCTGGCTTACAACGGTGGAGAAATCATCGACTGGAAAACGAAGGAGCTGATGTACAAGAACCTGCTCGACCACGATGTGCTTCCTTACCTTTACGAATGCGCCAAGAAAAACGACTTTGCCATTGTGACTTACGACGGGGAATACGTACTGACCGAGAAACCGGACGATGAGTATGTGCTCAAAGAGGCGTTGCTCAATGTCATGAAAATAAAGAAGGTAGACAATTTCCTGGATGCCGTGAAACATCCGATTGCCAAATGCCTGATTGTGGGCGAACCGACCCGACTGGCCGAACTGGAGAAAGAGATGTACGAGCACCTGAAAGACCGCATGGGTGTTTTCCGCTCAGAGCCTTACTTCCTGGAACTGGTACCTAAGGGCATCGACAAGGCCCAGTCGCTGGCCGTACTCCTGAAGGAAATCGGACTTACCCGTGAGGAAATGATTGCCATCGGCGACGGATTCAACGACCTGTCCATGATTCAATACGCCGGACTGGGTATCGCCATGGCTAATGCACAGGAGGTAGTAAAAGAAAACGCCGACTTCATCACTTTGTCCAATGAAGAAGACGGCGTGGCCTACGCGGCTGAAAAATTTATTCTGTCTTAGGCTTCCGGTCGAAGAACGGATTTTTGGATGATGCACTCACGGGTATGGCATACACCTGGGTGCATCCATCCAGCCAGTCCAGTTGCTGGGCCGCCAGACCGGCCGAGAACATCACACGCGTATCTACCCGATGGTCGGCCGCTACCGAACAAGCCGAACCGATGGCAATTCCTACATCCACACTATTGATGGCACAGGGTACTCCCTTTTTGCGGTCTCCGCAATGTTCATATCCGCAATGTCCGCAATCCAACCCCTGCGGAAGCGAGCGCGTACCTATCAGCACCACACACTCTGCCTGGAGAATGTTATCCGCATCGCGCAGGAAAAACTTAAAACCATTGTCTTCGTACATCTGCTTCATCGTATCAGAAAGGATACGGATGTTGCTTTCCGTCACCATGGCCACTTCAATAATGTCTACCCCCTTTCCTTTGGGAGCTGTACGTGCCGCCGTCATCATTTGTTGCGCCACCTGCAACACTTGTTCATGACGGCTGTCTCTTTCATTCAGTATCATATTCCATTAAAGTTAAAAACATACATGCAAAAAGGGTTATATCCGAGCTTTTGCCATAAGGCATCAGACGCTCTAAATATAACCCTTTCTCGATAAATCCACTACGGATTTATTTCTTTTTTCCTTTTTCAGGTCATTTTCATGAATGGCCTCTTCTACTTGATAAGCCGGAGCATGTTTTTTATGCATACCCTTCGGTTTTTTATTACCGGCAGCTCCCATAGTAAATACCTCCTTTCAATTCCTTAAAAAGGTCAATGTAAAAATGTGATTATTTAAGTATATCCAATTGTTTGAAACACTTAATCAATTTTTCAATAGCGAAGTCCACCTGTTCTTTGGTGTGAGTAGCCATCAATGCAAAACGCACCAGTGTATCCTGAGGAGCACAAGCTGGAGGAATTACCGGATTGATAAACACTCCTTCGTCGAAGGCCAGCTTGGTTACTTCGAAAGTCTTGTCCGTGTCGCGTACGTACAGAGGGATAATCGGACTTTCTGTTTCACCGATTTCAAAGCCTGACTCACGGAAACGTTTCAGAGAGTAGTTGGTGATTTCCCACAAACGTTCCTGACGTTCCGGCTCTGTCTTGAAAATATGGATGGCTTCTCTTGCTGCAGCCGTAGCAGCCGGTGTGTTACTTGCCTGGAATATATAAGAGCGGGCATTGTGGCGCAACCAGTTGATTACGTCCTTGTCACCTGCCACGAAACCACCGATAGAAGCGAGTGATTTACTGAATGTACCCATAATCAGGTCGACGTCTTCCGTTACGCCGAAATGGTCGCACACGCCTCGTCCCTGTCTTCCGAATACACCCAGACCATGTGCTTCGTCCACGTAGATGCTGGCATTGTATTTCTTCTTCAGGCGAACGATTTCCGGCAAGTTAGCCAAATCACCTTCCATAGAGAACACGCTATCCACCACAATCAGTTTGATGGCATCCGGTTCACACTTCTGGAGCTCTTTTTCCAGGGCATCCATGTCGTTGTGTTTATACTTCAGCTGGGTAGCAAAAGAAAGACGACGTCCGTCCACGATAGAAGCATGGTCACGGTCATCACAAATGATGTAATCGCCACGTCCGGCCAACTGAGGAATCACACCTTCATTAACCGTAAATCCGGTAGAGAAACACAATGCTTCATCTTTACCGACGAACTCTGCAAGTTCTTTTTCAAGTTCTACATGAATATCCAGCGTTCCATTCAACAGACGAGAACCCCGCGCATCCTGTACCATATTTGCGAGTAGCAGCAATAGCCGCGTCGATGATTCTCTGATCATGAGTCAGACCCATATAGGAATTTGAGCCGAACATCAATACTTTCTTTCCGTCCATCATTACCTCTGTATCCTGGGCACTGTCTATTTCACGAAAGTACGGATAGACACCTCTTTCCATGTACATCTGAGGTACTCTGAATTTACTTAATTTTTCTTGTAATAATCCCATATTCTAATATCTGGTAAGCATCCCAGCTTACATTAAACTTCATTACTTTTGCAACCGTTTCGTTACATCATTTTCATTAAGAACGTGCAAAGATACAAAAAACTCAAAATTTCGACACGAATCCCTGAAAAAAAATAACAAGAACATCAATTATAGGGGCAATATACCCTAAACTATGAAAGATAATATTATTTTTGTACTCCCAAATTTTAAGGAAACAGGTTTATGGAGACAAAAAAGCGAATCACCTTTGTGGTAAACCCCATATCCGGCACTCACGGAAAGGAATTCATCCTACGACTTATTGAAAAAGAGCTGAACCATTCTATATATGATTATTCTATCCGGAAAACAGAATATGCAGGTCACGCTTTCGAGATAGCCGCACAAGCCGCCGCCGAACATACGGACATCGTAGTGGCCATCGGCGGAGACGGTACCATCAATGAGATAGGACGGGCGCTTATCCATACCAATACCGCAATGGGAATTATTCCATGTGGTTCGGGCAACGGACTGGCACGCCATCTTCATATTCCTATGGAGCCGAAGGGAGCCATCAATGTGCTCAATGCCGGAAATGTGAAGACGATAGACTACGGTATCATTGACAGCCATCCCTTCTTCTGCACATGCGGAGTGGGATTCGATGCCTTCGTGAGCCTGAAATTTGCCGATTCCGGGAAAAGAGGTCTGCTGACCTACCTGGAAAATACCCTGCACGAAAGCCTGACGTATCAGCCGGAGACGTACGAAATAGAAAACTCTACGGGTACCGTACGCTACAAGGCATTCCTGATAGCCTGTGCCAATGCATCACAATATGGCAACAATGCCTACATCGCTCCGCAAGCCTCGCTGACCGACGGAATGATGGACATCACGGTGCTGGAGCCGTTTACCGTGCTGGATGTGCCTTCTCTTTCATTCCAATTGTTCAACCGGACACTCGACCAGAACAGCCGTATCAAAACGATGAAGGACAAGAGCATTATCATACACCGTACGCAGGAGGGAGTGTTCCATTTTGACGGAGACCCGATGATGGGCGGAAAAGACCTGAAGGTGGAAATCATTCACCAGGGGCTACACGTTATCGCGCCGATACGCCCCAAACAGATGCCTTCTCCCCCGCTGAACATTCTCCAGCACTTCACCGACTTTATCGGACGGCGTCCCATCACTTCGGCCATTGCCCAGAAGCACAAGCAACTCCTGATGCTGAACCATCACATTCTGAGACGCTTGTCGAAAAAATAATCATTTCATCTTACAAGGCCAGATAGAAATCTCTGGCCAGTTCACTAAACTCCGGTGTATAGACATGACGTTCCGTCTCGATGGGAAGGTGCGTGATTTCCGTCTGTGTACAAGGATATTTCACGAACGCCATCAGCACACGTTTGGCGGGCAATTCCTGGCGGGGATGCACCCAGGTCTGGCGTGAAAGATACAGGCCTTTCCCGAGGGCTAAGGCCACAAAATCGGCCGAAGCCGTAGCCGGAAGCACCACCGAAAAGCTACCTTTTTCGGACAACAAAAACCGAAACTTTTCGATAATAAAGCGTCAAAAGTCCAGTTCATCGGTATGGCGGGCTGTATTTCTCTGCGCCTGAGGGCATTTCACAGACTCCACAAAGTACGGAGGATTCGACACGATGGCGTCAAAACACCCGTTCCATTCTTCCGGTGCCTTCCGTATATCAAGCCGCTCTACCTCCATCCGGTCAGACCAGGGCGTACGGGCCACGTTTTCACGGGCCTGCTCCACGGCCGCTTCGTCAATATCGACGGCGGTTACAAAGGCATCCGGATTCCGCTGGGCCAGCATCAAGGCAATCAATCCGCTTCCGGTACCAATGTCAAGCACCTTCCGTACCCCGTCCACTTGTGCCCATGCTCCGACCAGCACGCCGTCGGTGCCTACCTTCATGGCACATTTATCATGAAAAACCACAAATTGCTTGAATTGAAAATATGGATTTGGCATAACTTATGTCTAAAAATTTACGCCAAAAATAGTGAAATCCCCATAGAAAACGCTTCAACCTGCCATTATTTTACATAATAAAAGAGGTATTTGACACAAATAGTTTCCAAATTACATGCGGAATGATTAACTTTGTGCCGTTTTTGAGTAATAAAAAAGCTTCTTAATTCAGAAGAGAAAACAAGTATGGTAAAAAAGACAAAAAACAACGAGATTCTGGTAAGTGCAGAAGGTAATGACATTCCGATGATGGCAGAAATTGAAACGCTTCCGGTGGACAATGCAACGGATGACCTCACGGGAGAACTGCCTGTCATGCCCCTGCGCAACCTTATGATATTTCCCTCTATTGTCATGCCCGTCAGCGTAGGCCGGCAACCCACATTGAAATTAGTCAACCAGGCACTTCAGAGCAAAGAGCCTATCATCATTACCACGCAGAAGGTGAGCGAGGTAGACTCGCCCAAGCAGAAGGATTTGTTCCCCATTGCGGTAATCGGTAAGGTGCTCCGGGTGTTCGAAATGCCGGGAGGAACCATTACGGCCATCCTTCAGGCTACGGGTCCGAAGGTACAACTGGAAGAAATCACTTCCACCCGTCCCTTCCTGAAGGGTAAGGTTTCGGTGATTGAAGAGGACATGAAGGACGAGAAATCCGATGAATTCAAGACACTGATTGACACTTGCAAGGAGTTGAGTGCCAAGGTAATTGAATTATCCGATGAAATTTCGCCCGACACTTCTTTCGCCTTGAAGAATCTGGACAACAACGAGGTGCTGGTCAACTTCATTTCCGGCAATTTCCCCTTCCCTATCAACGAGAAGTACGAATTGCTTCAAACAAATAACCTGAAAGACCGGTTGTACCGCCTTATCCAGTTGCTGAACAAGTACATCCAGCTGGCCACTCTGAAACAGAGCATCCAGATGCGTACGCGCGAGGAACTCGACCGCCAGCAACGTGAGTACTTCCTCCAGCAACAAATCAAGAACATTCAGGATGAACTGGGCAACGGACAGGATGACGAAATTGACGAACTTCGCAAGAAGGGAGAAAAGAAACGCTGGAAACCGGAAGTAAAAGAAACTTTCGAGCGTGAGCTGTCCAAACTGGAACGTATCAACCCGCAATCGCCCGACTATAACGTGCAACTGACTTATCTTCAGACATTGCTCTCACTTCCGTGGGGCGTGTATACACAGGATGTCATCGACATTCCGAATGCCAAGAAGATACTCGATAAGGAACACTACGGACTGGAGAAGGTGAAAGAACGTATTCTGGAGCACCTGGCCGTGCTGAAGCTGAAAGGTGACCTGAAGTCGCCGATTATCTGCCTCTACGGTCCTCCGGGAGTAGGAAAAACTTCTCTGGGACGTTCCATCGCCACCGCCCTGAAACGGAAATACGTACGTATGTCACTGGGTGGCGTGCACGATGAAGCCGAAATCCGCGGTCACCGCAAGACGTACATCGGTGCCATGCCGGGACGTATCATCAAGAGCCTGATCAAAGCGGAAACATCGAATCCGGTCATCATTCTGGATGAGATTGATAAGTTGAGCAGCGATAGCCACGGCGACCCGAGCTCCGCCATGCTGGAAGTGCTCGACCCGGAACAGAACAACACGTTCCACGACAATTACGTTGATATTGACTACGACTTGTCGAATATCATGTTCATCGCTACGGCCAACAACCTGGGTACCATCCCATCGCCGTTGCTCGACCGTATGGAGCTGATTGAAGTGAGCGGTTACATCACCGAAGAGAAGATTGAAATCGCTCGCCGTCACCTCATTCCGAAAGAGATGGAGAAGAACGGGCTGAAGAAGGAACACGTGAAGTTCAGCAAGGCGGCCATTGAATACATCATCGAGAACTATACCCGTGAAAGCGGTGTGCGTGAACTGGAAAAGAAAATCAGCAAGGTGATGCGTAAAAATCGCACTGGAAATTGCCAGCGATGAGTTTACCGGTACACATGAGCTGAAGCCGAAAGACATCGAGAAGTTCCTCGGCGCACAGGAATATTCCCGCGACAAATACCAGGGCAACGAATATGCCGGCGTAGTGACGGGACTGGCCTGGACGGCCGTAGGCGGTGAGATTCTGTTCGTAGAAACCAGCCTGAGCCGTGGAAAGGGACAACTGACCCTGACCGGTAACCTGGGCTCGGTAATGAAGGAATCGGCTATGCTGGCACTGGAGTACCTGAAAGCACATAGCCACCTGCTCGATTTGCCCGAAGGTATCTTCGACAACTGGAACATCCATATCCACGTACCGGAAGGAGCTATTCCGAAAGACGGACCTTCTGCCGGTATCACCATGGTTACTTCATTGGCTTCTGCACTTACCCAGCGCAAGGTGAAAGCCAACCTGGCCATGACGGGCGAAATCACCCTTCGCGGAAAGGTACTTCCCGTAGGCGGTATCCGGGAGAAAATCCTGGCGGCCAAACGTGCCGGCATCAAGGACATCATCCTGTGCGAGGAAAACCGCAAGGACATCAATGAAATCCAGCCGATGTACCTCACCGGAATGACTTTCCACTACGTGAAGGACATCAAGGAGGTGCTCCGCCTGGCACTGACCGACGAGAAGGTGGCCGATGCCATCGACTTTACCATCAAAGAAGATAAAAACAAAGAAAACCCTGCACAATGAAATTTGAATTACAATATACGGACCCCAAATCGAATGCCCGCGCTGGTCTGATTACAACAGACCACGGGCAGATTGAGACCCCTATCTTCATGCCGGTGGGCACACTGGGTACGGTGAAAGGCGTGCATCTTCACGAACTGAAGAACGACATCAAGGCTCAGATTATCCTGGGAAACACGTACCACCTCTACCTGCGCCCCGGACTGGACATCATCGAGGGGGCTGGCGGACTCCATAAGTTCAACGGATTCGACCGTCCGATGCTGACCGATAGCGGCGGCTTCCAGGTATTCTCTCTTTCCGGCATCCGCAAGTTGCGCGAAGAGGGCGTGGAGTTCCGCTCGCACATTGACGGCTCGAAGCACTTGTTCACTCCCGAACGGGTGATGGACATCGAGCGTACCATCGGTGCCGACATCATGATGGCTTTCGACGAGTGCGCCCCCGGTACTTCCGACTACAACTATGCCAAGAAGTCCATGGAACTGACTCACCGCTGGCTGGACAGATGTTGTGCCCGCTTCAACGAAACGGAGCCCAAGTACGGCTACAACCAGTCACTCTTCCCCATCGTGCAGGGATGCGTATATCCTGACTTGCGCCGCCAATCGGCCGAATACATCGCCTCAAAGAATGCCGACGGTAACGCCATCGGCGGACTGGCCGTGGGTGAGCCTACCGAGAAGATGTACGAGATGATTGAGGTGGTCAACGAGATTCTGCCTAAAGACAAGCCCCGCTACCTGATGGGTGTAGGTACTCCGGTCAACATTCTGGAAGGCATCGAACGCGGTGTGGATATGTTCGACTGCGTGATGCCGACCCGTAACGGACGAAACGGCATGCTCTTTACCAAAGACGGTATCATGAACATGCGCAACAAGAAATGGGAGAACGACTATTCGCCCATCGAAGCCGACGGAGCATCTTACGTAGACACGATGTACAGCCGTGCCTACCTGCGCCACCTGTTCCACGCACAGGAGCTGCTGGCCATGCAGATTGCCTCCATCCACAACCTGGCCTTCTACCTCTGGCTCGTAGGCGAAGCCCGCAAGCACATCATCGCCGGCGATTTCTCTACCTGGAAACCGGCCATGGTGAAACGTTTATCTACCCGATTGTAATTGTAGTTTACGACGATAAATATGAAACACAATGTGTCCCAGTTGTTCCGTTCCTACCTGCAAGCCGGAAAGGAACAACTGAAAAATTTAAAAGGAAACCCGTTCAAGAAGAAATGGTTGAAACGGCTGGACAGGTACATCATCGTGAAGTTCCTGGGCACCTACTTTTTTGCCATCGCCCTGATTATCTCCATCGCCGTGGTGTTCGACATCAATGAAAACATTGATGACTTCATCAACAACAAGGCGCCTATCAGTGCCATCATCTTCGACTATTACCTGAACTTCATTCCTTATTACACGAACCTCTTCAGTCCGTTGTTCGTATTCATTGCCGTGATTTTCTTCACGTCGAAGCTGGCAGAGAACTCCGAGATTATCGCCATGTTCTCCACCGGAATGAGCTTCAAGCGCCTGATGGTGCCCTACATGATTTCGGCCGCCATCATCGCACTGGTCACCTACGTGCTGAGTACCGAGGTGATTCCTACCGGTAGCGTCACCCGACTGAAGTTTGAGCAAGTGTACAAGAACAAGAAGCGGGCAGACTATGTGCGCAATATCCAGCTGGAGGTAGATACGGGTGTCATTGCCTACATGGAGCGCTACGAGGACTACAACAAGACGGCTTACCGCTTCTCGCTCGACAAGTTTGAAGACCACAAGCTGGTATCGCACCTCACGGCCCGCCGCATTACGTACGACACCACCACCGTGCACCGCTGGATTATTAAGGACTACATGATTCGTGAGATGAAGGGCATGCGTGAAACCATCACCCGGGGCGACCGTCTGGACTCCATCATCAACATGGAGCCGCAGGACTTCCTCATCACGCGCGGCCAGCAGGAAACGATGACCAGTCCCCAGCTACGGGAATACATCGACAAGCAGAAGCAACGAGGCTTCGCCAACATCAAGGTGTTCGAAGTGGAATACTACCGGCGCATCGCCACCTCGTTTGCGGCCTTTATCCTGACGGTCATCGGGCTCTCGCTTTCGTCACAAAAACGGAAAGGAGGTATGGGACTTCACTTGGGAATCGGTATCGCACTGAGCTTCTCCTACATCCTGTTCCAGACCATCTCGTCCACCTTCGCCATCAACGGAAACGCGCATCCGAACCTGGCCGTGTGGATTCCGAACATCCTGTATCTGTTCATTGCGATTTATCTCTACCGCAAGGCACCGAAATAAATACAAATCTCCTCACAAATCACCACGAGACATGGATTTGTGAGGAGATTCTACTTTTGTACACCACCTTTTTACTTATCAATCTGACTCTCGGTAAACGGGTCGGCACGATGCCCCATAAGGTCTATTTGTGCATACTCCCTGTCAAATTCCTCCATCTCGTAAGCCGTAAGCCGCACATGAGCTGCTCCCAGGAAATCATCAAGGTGGTTCGAATTCGTTGTGCCAGGGATGGGAGCAATCCATGACTTACGCGAAAGCATCCACACCAAGGCAAACTGGGCAGGAGTAAGATTCTTTCGCTCTGCCCATTTACGCACAAGTGACACAAGCGGCATATTATGCTTCAAGGCTTCAGGCGTGAATTGCGGCAATGTGGCCCGCCTATCAGGTTTCTCAAAACGGCTTTTCTCATGAATCACTCCCGTAAGAAAGGCCCGCCCCAACGGACAATAAGGTACAAAACCAATGCCCAGTTCTTCCAGCGTAGGGAATATTTTGGTCTCCGGTTCGCGCCACCAGATGGCATACTCGCTCTGTACGGCCGAAAGCGGACAAACGGCATGTGCCCGACGAATAGAACGTGCACTGGCTTCCGACAATCCCCAGTGCAAGACTTTTCCTTCCTGCATCAGCTTCTTTACCGTGTCTGCTACCTCCTCCATCGGCACCTTCGGGTCTACACGGTGCTGATAAAGTAAGTCTATGTGATCCGTACGCAAGCGTCGCAATGAACCTTCCACAGCCCGACGAATATGGTCAGGACGGCTATTCAAGGCCGTGGGCTGTTTCTCTTCCACCCCGAAACCAAACTTCGTACCGATTTTTACTTTGTTACGAAAAGGAGCAAGTGCCTCGCCTACCCACTCCTCACTGGTATAAGGGCCGTACACCTCTGCCGTATCGAAAAAAAGTAACTCCCTGATCATAAGCCCGACGAATCAAGGCAATCATATCCTTCTTTTCATATCGTCCGCCATAGTAGCCTACCATGGGAAGGCATCCCAACCCGATAGCCGATACATCCAGTCCGCCCAAATTGCGATGTTCCATATCTCCACGTACAGACTGATCCTTACTATCCGATGACTGGGAGAAAACCTTTGATACACCGGTCCATGCACATACCGCAGAAAAGGCGGCTACAGACGACATCTTCAAAAAATCTCTTCTATCCATAATCTGAATTTTTTTACGAGCCACTACGGCTCAACAACCCTCGTAATATTTCCATTTCGTTATCCGTGAGGCGGAAAGGAAAGTTCTCCTTTTCGGGCGCGGGAGCCCCGGCTTCCTGCACTAAAAAACATTGCATCACTCTTTCCGTAGTCGTGCGATAACGGTCGGCCATGAAGCAGACCACTTCATCCTCATATAAATTGGCGGGAATGTCTATTGGTTTATCCATCTTTCTTGTTTTCTTGATACGGCAAAATTACCCCTGCACGGGCAGAAGGCCGTAACAATACCACGGAAGGTCGTACCGTTTTTACGGATTTTGCCTGCTCACGTGCGGCCAATTGGCTGAGATAATGTATTGTGTAGGGACATCCCGACTGAAAACAAAAGAATGGTTAATGAGCAAGATTTTGAAAATAAGGAATGTAGGCGACTATAGCCAGTGGGTGGGACACACGGACACGCATCCGCTGGTCAGCGTCATTGACTATGCAGAAGTGTCTCCCGTGCGCCATTGCCTGAACAACTATAGCGTGTATGGCATCTTCTTTTACGACGAGGCGAATATCGACCTGGCCTACGGTTGCGGAAAATACGACTACAAGGAAGGAACCGTCATTTGTGTGGCTCCCGGACAGATAGGAGGAAAGGAAGACAACGGAGAGCTGGTTAACCTGACGGGATGGGCCTTGCTCTTCCACCCCGATTTGTTGCAGGGCACGGCACTGGAGAAGCACATCAGGGAGTATTCATTTTTTGACTACCGCGTGAACGAAGCCCTGCACATGACTGACGAGGAGCACGACATCCTTGTGTCGCTGATGCGCCAGATAAAAGATGAGCTACAGAAAAAGCACGATGCGCTTCAGGATGCCATCCTCGTGGGCTACATCGAACTGATGCTGAACTTCTGCCAGCGTTTCTACAACCGCCAGTTCATCACCCGCAAGCTGGTCAACTCGGACATGCTCATGAAGTTCGACCAGCTCCTGCGCGATTACTACGAAGAGAAAATCCAGCTTACCTCGGGCATGCCCACCGTGCAATACTGTGCCGACAAGCTATGCATGTCGGCCAACTATTTCGGCGACCTTATCAAGAAGATGACCGGAGACACAGCCAGCAACTACATCCGCCAGGACCTCATCCAGCGGGTGAAGAACGAACTCGCCAGCGGGGCAAACATCTCGCAAGTGGCCTACGAATTAGGCTTCGAATACCCCCAGCACCTGAGCCGTATGTTCAAGAAGTTCTGCGGATATACTCCGACCGACTACCTCAGACAGATACAGAAAAAGCCCGGCTGCTGATTGTTTCGGCAACCGGGCTTTCCCGTCTCTGTACACATGGCACATCACTTCAGGTACGTCTGGAAGAAGTGCGTAATTTTGTCAAAAGGAATCACATCCAGCCGGTCGTACAGGTCGACGTGATTGGCTCCCGGAATAATCAGCAACTCCTTGTTGTCGCCCTTCAGCTTCTTGAAGGCATCTTCACTGAAGTAGCGCGAATGGGCTTTCTCTCCGTGAATCATGAGCACGGCACTACGTATCTCATCGCTATACGACAGGATGGGCATATTCATGAACGACAAGGAGGAAGTCTTGTTCCACCCGTTGTTGGAGTTCAGCGAACGCTTGTGATAGCCGCGCGGTGTCTTGTAATACCCGTAATAGTCTTTCACAAACTGGGGAGCATCGTCGGGAAGCGGGTCCACCACCCCACCGGCCAACGCATACGTACCCTTGCGGTAGTCTTCCGTACGCTGGGCGTTGAGCTGCTTGCGAAGCTCATAGCGCGCATCGGTATCCATGGCATCGAAATAGCCGTTGGCATTCACCCGGCTCATGTCGTACATCGTAGCGGTGACGGTAGCCTTGATGCGCGTATCGATGGCTGCCGCATTCAGCGCCATGCCTCCCCATCCGCAGATGCCCAGTATGCCGATACGGTCGGCATCTACCTGCTCACAAGCAGAAAGAAAGTCCACCGCCGCACAGAAGTCCTCCGTATTGATGTCCGGAGACGCCACATAGCGGGGTTCGCCCCCACTCTCACCGGTGTACGAGGGGTCGAAGGCAATGGTCAGGAATCCGCGTTCCGCCAGTATCATGGCATACAGGCCCGACGATTGTTCCTTCACCGCTCCGAAAGGACCGCTCACGGCTATGGCCGGAAGTTTTCCTTCAGCCTGCTTGGGCACGTACATGTCGGCCGCCAGCGTAATGCCATAGCGGTTGGTAAAAGTCACTTTCCGGTGGTTCACCTTGTTGCTCAACGGGAACACCTTGTCCCATTCATGTGTCAAATTCAAACTCTTTTCCATCTTCATCTCCGATTTTAAACCGTCCGTTGTGGCAAGCAGGCTGCCCGTAGTCAGAAGCCAGGCCGCCGATGCCGCGCACAACGTCTTCCACAATATATCCCATATAGTTATCACTCTTTATTCTACGAAGGCAAAAATAACACAAAAGCCCCACAGAGACATTTCCGTGAGGCTCAAATATCGTTTCTGAAAAGTTCAAATACACGAGGGAGCGGCCAGTGCCGTGGGCGGGATGCCGTAGCGTTTCTTGAAGGCCGTAGAGAAGTGCGAGGGGTTCTTAAAGCCCACCTCCGCATAGACATCGACCACCTTCCGCCGTTCTTCCTTCAGCAGGTGATAGGCCACCTCCAGGCGCTTGCGAATCAGCCATTTCTCGGGTGTCAGCTCGCTCACCTTCTTGAAGTCGCGCTTGAAGGTGGCCAGGCTACGGCCCGTGTAATGCGCCAGCTCCTCCAAGGTGAACTCGTACATGTAGTTCTCGTTCATGAAGTCAAGAATGTCCATCTTCCACGGTGTGCTAAAGTCAAACAACGCGGTCATGAAGCGCTTGTCGGTATGAAGCAGGGCCAGCAATCCTTCCTGCAACTTCAGTTGCATCACGTCTTCCTGCGGTTTCACCTCCGGGTTGAAGTAAGGTGTCATCGAAGCAAACAGGCTCTCAATCTCGGCCGAAGGTGGGAGCTTCATCACGCCGGGCACAAACTTCTCCACGGGCTCTTCCTTATCCGTGTGCCGGGCATACTTTCCGTACATCTCCCGAAGAAAGGAACGGGTGAAACACATGTAAATTCCGCAATACTGCTCTCCGCCCGAGGCTTTCTTGTACATGGTCACACGATGATCACGCGGAATGAACACGCACTCTCCTTTTCCCACGTGTATCTGCCGGTGCCCATCGTCGAGCACCATCTCGCCCGACAAAACATAGTTCATGGCGTATTCCCTGGAACGGTGCACGCACGCATCGGCATCGTCATAGAAAAAGCTGAAGAACACATTCTGGTAATTGAATATGACTTTCATGGGGTTATGGCGTGAGGTTGTAGGGTCTGTTGTCATCTCTTTTCTCGTTTTTGTGAATGGGGTATACACAAAGATACAAATAAAAACGTCGCGGTTATCATCACGGCGGAGCAAAACAAAAACTCCTTTGCGGGCATCATTCTAGCCACGCAAAGGAGTTTCTTTCTTCAGGGTTTCCCAAGGTCTGCAAACCACTCGCCTCAAACGGGCGGTCCGTATACCTTATTATATATTAGTAACCCAGTTCTTTTTCAAGGGCGTTGTATTTTTCCTTGTCAAGCTTCCAGTAGATGTTCAACAGGTACTGGCCCCACAACTGACGGTTGTCTGGTTTAGCTTCTTTTGCTTTTTCGTAGAAAGGAAGTGCTTTTTCGTACAGTTCCTTAATCTTAGCTTCATTAGCAGCATACTTCGGATCGTCCATAGAAAGCTTAGAGTTTTCTTCTACGATTTCCTGAGCCGGGAAGAATGAGCAATCACCAATCTTAGAATAAGCTTCAGCTACGAAATCCTTACCTTCGGCAATAATCTGGTTGAATGTAGCGATAGCACCATCGTAGTCTTTCTTTTCATACTGAAGCACACCCTTCACGTACATGAAGTACGGAGTAGAGTTCTTAGCCAGTACGGCATCCATCTGAGCCAGACCTTCGTCAATCTTACCTTTCTGGATGTAGTAGTCCATCAGGTTACCGATGAAGTATTCCTGTGACGGGAATTTTTCTACACCTTCCTGGATAGCAGTCAACCATTTTGCTGAGTCAGGAGTTTCACCTTTTCCGTAAGCTTCTGCCAGGCACATCAATGAACGGTAACCTTCTTCTTTGTGTTCCTTACCGATAGTAGCATATTTGATTACGGCTGCATTGTCTTTCAATGAGTTAGCGGCAAGAGCAGCATAGTTGGCAATCAACGGAGTCAATGTGTCATTCTTTACGGCATCTTCATCGGCGAACAACGGGTTCTGCGGAGCGTCTACATACAAACCGAAGAACTTCAAAGCGTTGGCATAGTTACCAGTATTATAAGCTTCTGAGCCGGCGTTAGTCAACTGAGGACGTACGGTAGCCAATGTCTTAGCCAGTTTCTTTCTCAATTTCGGTTTCTTCAATTCGCCGCTCTGTACCTTAGCCTGTTCTACTTCGTCACACTTTGTGTAGTATTCGAACATTTTAGCCAAGCTGTTATACAATTTAGCAGTATCAGCCTGACCACCCGGCAAATACAATTTCATGTTTTCATCGTCATAGATAGACTTCTGGAAATCACCAGCCAGTTTCCATGTTTCAGGATCATTGGCGGTAGAAGGATCTGTCAAAGCAGGTTCGATGATTTGTGCTGCCTTCACGGGATCGCTCTTGGCAGATTTAGCTTCCTTTACCACGCTTTCCTGAGCAGAAACAGCGCATGCGGTAAAGAACAAAGCGGCTGAGAATAATACTTTTTTCATAAGGTTTAAATTTAGTAATACAAATATTCAAGTTAGTTTTTGTCCGGATTATTCATTCGGTTCGTCCGTAGCAGGCTGAATGGTTTCTCCGTCGGCGGGCTGGATGTCCGTTGCCGGAGTTGCTTCGTCCTGCACTTCCTCTTCTTCGTTTTCTGAAGCTACCTTACATACGGAACCAATCTGGTCGTTACGCTTTTCAAGGTCAATCAGGCGCACACCTTGTGTGGCACGTCCCATGATGCGCACATCGGCCACCTTCAGACGGATGGTGATGCCCGACTTGTTGATAATCATCAGGTCGTTTTCATCGGTTACCGACTTGATAGCTACCAGGCTTCCGGTCTTATCCGTAATGTTCAGTGTCTTCACACCCTTTCCGCCACGGTTGGTCTTGCGGTAGTCTTCAATGTCCGAACGCTTGCCGTAACCGTTTTCAGATACCACCATGATGGTTTCTGTTTCAGGATCTTTGATACAGATCATTCCGATTACTTCATCCTGACCATCTTCATCGAGTGTGATACCGCGTACACCGGTAGCCGTACGTCCCATTTCGCGTACCGCGCTTTCATGGAAACGGATGGCACGACCGTTACGGTTGGCAATCACGATTTCATTGTTTCCGTTAGTCATACGTACTTCAATCACACGGTCGTCTTCGCGGATGGTGATGGCGTTCACACCATTCTGACGCGGGCGGGAATATTGTTCAAGCAACGTCTTCTTGATGACACCGTTCTTCGTACAGAAGAGCACATAATGACTATTAATAAATTCCGTATCGTTCAGGTTCTTCACACGCAGGTAAGCCGTTACCACATCGTCTGCATCAATGTTCAGCAGGTTCTGGATGGCACGTCCCTTCGAAGTCTTGTTGCCTTCCGGAATTTCATATACCTTGAGCCAGTAGCACTTACCCTTCTGCGTAAAGAACAGAAGCGTGTTGTGCATAGTAGCCGGATAGATATGTTCGATAAAGTCTTCGTTACGGGTTTCACTTCCCTTCGAGCCTACGCCGCCACGGTTCTGCGCACGGAACTCAGAAAGCGGTGTACGCTTGATGTATCCCATGTGCGAGATGGTGATGACCATTTCGTCATCGGCATAGAAATCTTCCGGATTGAACTCTTCCGAAGCATATACGATTTCCGAACGACGGTTGTCGCCGTATTTTTCTTTCACTTCAAGCAGCTCGTCCTTGATAACCTTCTTGCAAAGTTCCTCGTTGCTCAGAATTTCTTCGAAGTAAGCGATTTGCTTCATCAGGTCTTCGTATTCGGCATGGAGCTGGTCCTGCATCAGTCCGGTGAGCTGGCGCAAGCGCATTTCTACGATAGCACGAGCTTGGATTTCGCTCAGGTTGAAGCGAGCCATCAGGTTCGTGATAGCTTCGTTCGGAGTCTTGGCGGCACGGATAATACGGATTACCTCGTCAATGTTGTCCGAAGCGATAATCAATCCTTCCAAGATGTGCGCACGTTCCTTGGCCTTGCGCAAGTCGTAACGTGTACGACGGATTACCACTTCGTGACGGTGTTCCACAAAATATTTGATCAGTTCCTTCAGGTTGAGCAGGCGTGGACGGCCATGAACCAGGGCCACGTTGTTCACACCGAAAGAAGTCTGAAGCATGGTCATCTTGTAAAGCTTGTTGAGCACCACGCTGGCGTTGGCATCACGCTTGATGTCGATGACGATACGCATACCTTCGCGGTCGGTTTCGTCGTTCACATTCGAAATGCCTTCGATTTTCTTGTCGTTCGACAAATCAGCGATGCTCTTGATCAGCTCAGCCTTGTTCACACCATACGGAATCTCGGTCACTACAATCTTATCGTGTGTAGGATGCGATTCGATTTCGGCCTTGGCACGCATTACCACACGTCCGCGTCCGGTTTCGTAGGCATCGCGCACACCACTGATACCATAAATATATCCTCCGGTCGGGAAATCAGGTGCCTTGATGTACTGCATCAGACCGTCTATGTCGATTTCATTATTATCGATGTATGCCACGCAAGCGTCAATGACTTCACGCAGGTTGTGTGTCGGCATATTAGTGGCCATACCTACAGCAATACCCGACGCACCGTTCACCAGCAGGTTCGGAATGCGGGTCGGCATGACGGTAGGTTCCTGCAACGTATCGTCAAAGTTGTTGGTAAAGTCTACAGTCTCCTTATAAAGATCCTGCATCATTTCCTCACCAATCTTTTTCAGACGAGCTTCCGTATATCGCATGGCAGCAGCACTGTCACCGTCGATAGAGCCGAAGTTACCCTGACCGTCAACCAGCGGATAACGCATCGCCCAGTCCTGTGCCATACGCACCAGGGCACCATACACAGACCCGTCGCCATGAGGGTGATACTTACCCAATACTTCACCTACGATTCTAGCTGCTTTTTTATACGGTTTGTCGGATGTATTTCCCAGTTCCATCATTCCGTAAAGAATACGGCGGTGAACCGGCTTGAATCCGTCTCTTACATCAGGGAGGGCGCGTGCCACGATTACTGACATGGAGTAATCAATGTACGACGACTTCATTTCCTCTTCGATGTTGATTTTTATAATTCTGTCTTGTTCTTGCATTTAATACATTATTAATTATACTTCCTTTCAAGGCTTGTAAAAAACCATGCTAAAGTACGACTTTTAGCGGATATACAAAAACTTTTCCACCAAAAAATACGTATAAGCCTGCATTTGGAGACACTCATAGGAAATGTGGCACGCATTTTGTTAAATAGAAAGAAAGACTTGATGAAGAGTCTCTATAATAATGTATATTTGCAAGCCTATTTTGAATATAAACGATTGGAGAAGATATGAATTTGATGAGCAACGAATTTACACAACAAGTATCCGACATCGTCGTTTACGGGAAAGAGGAGGCCAACCGCCTTCAGAACGACCATATTGAACCGGAACATCTGCTATTGGGCATCTTGCGCGATGGAGAGTGTAAAGCCGCCGAAATATTGAAATCGTTCTACCTCGACCTGAAAGGTATCAAGAACGAACTGGAAACACAATTACGGGAGAAGTCCATTCTGGAGAACTACTCACAGGACATTTCATTCAGCGAGGAAGCATCAAAGATTTTGACATTAAGCAAATTAGAGGCACGATTGATGAATGACGAGAAAGTGGACACCCCGCATATTTTATTGGCCATTATGAGAGACAACCAGAATAACGCATATAAGATATTGGAAAAGAACGACGTAACTTACGAAAAGATAATAGACCGTCTGAAGCAGGAAGAAGCTCCTTTTGACGGACTGGATTTCAATGACGACGAAGAAGAGGAAGGCATCGGACGTCGCGGAAACGCGGACAAGAACAACGATGGCTTCGGTTCTTCCGCCAACCGCCAGACCACGCAGACCGAACAGAAACAAGCGGACGGTGGCACACCCTACCTCGACAATTACGGTATTGACCTGACCAAGGCAGCCGAAGGTGGGAAACTTGACCCCGTGGTAGGCCGTGAGAAGGAAATTGAACCGTATCGCACAGATTCTGAGCCGGCGTAAAAAGAACAACCCGATTCTGATTGGTGAACCGGGT
>ENA-OQDC01000792-OQDC01000792.1-human-gut-metagenome-genome-assembly--contig:-NODE-792-length-19671-cov-3.247339_pt1 | contig 19671 bp, 17 predicted proteins | sample MGYA00242770_ERZ504601 | MGnify/ENA primary metagenome ERZ504601 (study PRJEB26092, sample SAMD00036305) | human gut metagenome | host: Homo sapiens | study: EMG produced TPA metagenomics assembly of...
GTCAGCGGGACAAAAAGCGCCGTACATGGCTGCGCACCGGGGTGCAGTTGTTCTTCTTTGTGTCCATGCCGGGCGCATTCGTGGCCGGGTTTTCCGGGGTAAAACAGATCTTTCTGCACATCGGTGCGGGCGAGGTGCTCACAGCAGACAGCTTCACGCTTTCTCTGCTGGGGCTGTGCGGCTTCACTTTGCTGTTCGACCGTTTTTTCTGCGGATACGTCTGCGCCTTTGGCAGCTTGGGTGATGCCGTCTGGGCGCTGTCCGGGCTTATCCAGAAAAGCTGTTCCACCGCAAAAAGCAGCTCTGTCTGCCGGAGCGGGCGGTGCTTTGGGGGCAGAAGGTCAAATATCTGCTGCTGGCATGGCTGGTAGCACTGTATGTGACCCGGCAGGAAAAGCTGCTGACCGGCGCAAACCCGTGGGAAGTGTTTTCCCGCCTGACGGCTCTGCATCTGCCGCCGGAGGGCTTCGGCGTGGGCATCGGGCTGCTTGTGCTCATCTTGCTGGGCATGGCAGTGCAGCCTCGGTTCTTCTGTCAGTTTCTCTGGCCCCATGGGTGCGGTGTTCGCCCTGCTGCCGGTGCTGCCCTTTGCGCGGCTGCACCGGCAGAGCGATGGCTGCATCCCGGGCTGCAATGCCTGCAAGCAGCAGTGCCCGGTGTGCCTGAAGCTGGAGGAAAGCAGTCTGCGCAGCGGGGAGTGCATCGCCTGTGAAGCTTGCGCGGGCATCTGCCCTAAACAGAACATCCACCGGTGGGACAGGACTTTGTGCAAGTACCTGTGGCTGCCGGTACTGGCGAAGGCGCTGCTCTTCTTCCTGCTGGGCTGCTGGCTGGGTTTCTGCCGGTTTATCTGAACCAAAAAGGAGGCCGCCGCACGGTATTTGTGCAGCGGCCTCCTTTTGGTTGGGATGATTTATCATTTTTACAGGAAAGGCTTCTGCTCCAACAGGTCTGTCATGCTGCGCAGACTGATGCCAAGGGTGGAAAGGTTATGCAGCATCGCACTGGTAGCAGGGGGCAGGATGCTCAATGCGCCCAGAAGGATGAGCACTGAGTTGAAGCTGAGCACAAAGCGGTAATTGCCGCCCACCCGCTTTTACAGGGCGTTGGCAATGGATTTTAACATTGTTAGCTGCAGCTTGATACGGAGGATCATTTCGGTCATGCGCACTTGCAGAAGTTCGCAGACGCGGCCTGTAAAGGCAGCAGAAAGATTGAATGCGTCGTACTTTTTTCGATTTTGCACAACAAATTTTTCAAAAGCCTCTTGACGCATTCTACATACCGTGGTATTTTTCTTCTAAATCCCACCGTTCTTGTGGATTGGTTTGAAGTCCTCTACAAGATGTGGTCGTGTTCATTTTGAACACTGCCTCGCCGTGGATCATCCCTGAAAGATTAACCGCCCCGCAACACACTCGATCATTTTGCCGCCGATTCACCCGACAAAATCCATCGCTGCGCTGCGTGGGCGGTATTTTTCTTTTGTGGGGAACGTACCTTGAAAATTTCATGAGCCGACCGGACGTGATACCGACTTTTCGTCAACGCCGCTGCACAAACAGGGGCAGGAACTTCGTTCGGAGCAAACGGCGATCAACATACACGAGCAGCGGAACTCTCTACTTATTTTTTTGCGTCTTAACAATTCGGAAACATTTGCTGATGAAGCGTTTTTGAGCGCAGCGGTAGAGGGCAAGAACCGTCCCGTGGCCACAAATTTTCAATTCTTGAAAATTTTTTGTCCATCCGGGACTTCACTTCTGCAATGCGTCCGCATTTCCGAAGTGATCTTGTTGGGGCGTGCCTGCCCCAAACCCTGCTTAGAACGGACGAGGAGGAATTGTGTCAATTTGACGCAATTCCTCCAACTTATAGAGAGAAACAGAGTGTTCCCGACGGGGAACGCCCTATTGTACATATCGCTATTGTCTGTGGTCTTTGGCAGGGTGCGTCCTATTCAGGGACGCACCCTGTTTTTATTTTGAGCCTTCACCGACTTTTTGAGATTCCGCCCTCTGCTTCCCGAATCAGAATCGTCAGCCGCTTCTGAACGCTATCATCTGCTGTGACGGTCAGATGAATTTTGCCCGCTGCTTCTCCTGCACGGACCACCGCCATGCAGCAGCCGCAGCATGGCAGGGGAGCCCAGCAGGCCGATGAGCAACAGCACCACACCGGCAACGGCGCTGATAATGGCCGCCGAGTGGACGGTCTTTTCCACGTCCTTGGGGTGGCGCGCACCGTAAAAACGCGCCACCAGCAGGTTGGAAAGCGCCAGCGGCAGACTGACCAGAAAGATCTGCTTGGCCAGAGGGCCTTCCGTCAGCGTATTCGTTTGAGAACTCATACTCTTTTTCCCTTTATCCTATATATCCCTAAACCGTGCCCGCGCACACCGGGGCACAGCCTCTTTTATAAGGCACTACGCTACTTTTGCAAGATGGAAACGGCAAAATGGCGCAAAAAAAATCACGGCACCCGGCGGGCGTCGTGTTTTTGCGGAAAATATCTCAGCCCAGGTCCTCACCGTTGGTGGCAATGACCTGCTTGTACCAGTCAAAACTCTTTTTCTTATAGCGGTTCCCGGTGCCGGAGCCGTCGTCGTTGCGGTCCACGTAGATAAAGCCGTACCGCTTGCGTAGTTCGCCGGTGGTAAAGGACACCACGTCGATGCAGCCCCACGGGGTGTAGCCCAGCAGGTCCACGCCGTCCAACTCCACGGCCTTTTTCATCTCCTCGATGTGGGCGCACAGGTAGTCGATGCGGTAGCTGTCGTCACAGGTGTGGTCGGGCTGGAGTTTGTCGATGGCGCCGAAGCCGTTCTCCACGATAAACAGCGGCTTCTCGTACCGCTCGTACAGGGTGGCCAGTGCGTAGCGCAGGCCCACCGGGTCGATCTGCCAGCCCCAGTCGCTGGCCTTGACGTAGGGGTTCGGCACGGTGTGGGCATTGCCGCCGCTGATGCCGTCGCTCTCCACGGCCACGTCCGAACGCACCGCGTTGCTCATGTAGTAGCTGAAGCCCAGATAGTCCACAGCACCCTCGGCCAGAATGGCCTCGTCGCCCGGCTCCATCACCGGGGCAGTGCCCTCGCGCTCCCATTCCTTCTTAGCGTAGGCGGGGTAGTGACCGCGGCAGTGCACATCCGCAAAGTAGTAGCGCTCGTGCATGGATTCCAGCGCCAGCATCACGTCGTCCGGGTTGCAGGAGTAGGGATAGTACGGCACAAAGGAGCACATGCAACCGATCTGGAAGTCCGGGTTGATGGCATGGCCCTTTTTGACCACGAGGGCCGAGGCCACCAGTTCGTGGTGTACCACCTGATACAGGGCCTTCTTCTTGTTCTCGAACTGGGAGAACCGCACGCCGGAGTTGGTCCAGCCAAAGATGTCGTTGGTGGTGTTGCTCTGGTTGTTGATCTCGTTGAAGGTCATCCAGTACCTGACCTTGTGTTTGTAGCGCTCCATCACAGTGACGGCGTAGTGCACGAAGAAGTCGATGCACTTGCGGTTGTACCAGCCGCCGTACTCCTTGGCAAGGGCGTAGGGCATCTCAAAATGGCTCAGGGTGATCACCGGCTGGATGCCGTACTTGAGCAGTTCGTCAAACAGATCGTCGTAGAACTGCAGACCGGCCTCGTTGGGCTGCTGCTCGTCCCCGCGGGGGAAGATGCGGCTCCACGAGATGGAGGTGCGGAAACACTTGAAGCCCAGTTCGGCAAACAGCTTCACATCTTCCTTGTAGGTGTGGTAGAAGTCGATGCCCTCGTGGTTGGGGTAAAATTCGCCGGGCACAATGCCATCGGTGATGCGGCGGGCCACACCGTTTGGCACCGCCGGTCATCACGTCGCTGACGGACAGGGCCGCGGCCATCGGCGTTCCAGCCGCCTTCCAGCTGATGGGCAGCAACGGCACCGCCCCACAAAAAGTTTTCAGGAAGCATATTCTTTCTCCTTGGTCAAATGTATATCAGTTTTTCTGGGATTCTTTTTCGTCGCAGCCCACCACCTGCACCAGAACAATGGTGATGATAATGGTGGCCAGCACGCCGATCATCATGCCGGTAAAGGAAGAGGGATTGGCGTCGCTCATGGCGTTGACGGTGGTCAACAGGCCGGGCAGACCAGCGTATACATAGTACTTGGTGTTGAAGAAGCTGATGATCAGCGCACCGATGGCACCGCCGATGCAGCCGCAGACGAAGGGCTTCTTCAGGCGTAGGGTCACGCCGTAGATGGCGGGCTCGGTGATGCCGAAGATGCCGGTCAGGCCAGCGGACAGGGAAACGTTCTTGATGTCGGCCTTTTTGGTCTTGAGGAACACGCCGAAGCAGGCAGCAGCCTGTGCGATGACGGCGCAGGTCTGGAATGCCTGAAAGGAATCGCAGCCGTAGTTGGCAAAGTTGGCAAGGCACATGGGAGTGACGCCCCAGTGCACGCCGAAGATGACGAACACCTGCCAGATGCCGCCCACCAGAATGGCGGCCAGTGCGGGAACGTTGTTGGCAAGGAAGTTGTAGGCAGCAGCAATGGCGTTTGCCAGCACATTGGACACCGGGCCGATGACCAGAATAGTCAGGGGAACCATAACAATGGTGCAGATAAAGGGCACAGCCAGCGCCTTGATGATGTCGGGCAGATGCTCGTCCAGCCAGTGCTCCAGCCAGCTGAGCACCAGCACCAGGAACAGCGGCGGCAGCACGGTGGAGGTGTAGGTGGTCTGGCTCATGGGGAAGGCCAGGAACTTGATGACCTCACCGTCTGCGATGCGGGCAGCGATGGAAGCCCAGTCCGGGTTGACCAGCGCCATGCAGCACCACATGGCAATGAAGGTGTTACACTTGAAGTGCTTGGAAGCAGTGACGGCGATCATGACCGGCAGGAAGGTGAAGGGCGTCCAGCTGATGAAGCTGAGCACGGAATACGTACCGGTGGCCGCAAAAGCGGGGAAGAAGTGGGTAATGATGATCAGTGCGCCTTGCACCAGACCGGCTGCGGCCAGAATGTACACAAAGGGTGCGAACACGGCGGACATGGTGGCGATGATGCGGCTGCCGAGGCCCTGCTTGACTTCCGGCGCGGCAGCGGTGCTGTTGTCCAGATCCAGCAGCTGGGCCAGTGCTTCGTACACGTCCTTGGCATGGGTGCCGATGACCACCTGATACTGGCCGCCGCTTTCCATCACCTTGATGACGGCGGGCATCTCGGAGATCTGTTTGGTCACTTCGTCCGAGGGTGTTTCCCTCAGCACCAGACGCAGGCGGGTGGCACAGTGGGTCGCGCTGAGGATATTGTCCTTGCCGACGGCGGCACAGATGTCGGCGGCAAGCTTTGTGTAATCGCGGATTTTGTTTGCCATGATGTTCTCTCCTTTTCATCAGATCACGGGTTTGCCTTGTGTCCTCATTATACAGAGGAAAAACCGCATTGTCAGCTGATTTGATGCGCCAAAAAACAAAATGTGCGAAAAACGCTTGTTTTTTCTGCACATGGATACAAACATCTGTACAAATTGACGGAGCGTTTCTGCGGTCACTCCAGCAGGCGGTTGTACACCCGGCGGGCCAGTGCTTCCAGCAGGTAAAGTGCAGGCATCTGACTGGTCAGGTCGTAGCTTTCGGTGGTCACGCGGTGCACGGAACTGTAGTACGGCAGGGTGATGTCGGAAAGCTTTGCCGCAGAACTCTGGTCGGAACAGGTAATGGCGATCAGTCCGGCGTTTTTCTCCTTCAGCTGCCGGGCCAGATGCAGCACCTGCTTCGTTTCGCCGGATACCGAAAGAATGACGGCTGCGATGGTGGTGTTGGGCGTGACGGTGATGGGATAGAACGGGTCGGTCACGCCCAGCGCGAATTTGCCCAGATTGGACAGATACCGTGCACCATACTCGGCTATGCTGCCGGAATTGCCGATGCCCACCAGAAACACCCGCTCTGCCCGTGCGATCATACCGGCGGCTTCGTCCAGCGCTGCATCGTATTCCGGCGTGCCGACTTTCCACAGAAAGTTCTGCAACTCGCCCAGCGTGTCCGGCAGACGGGATCCCTGCGCGGAACCGGCCTGCTCCTTCAGCTTCCATTTGAATTGCGCATAACCGTCACAGCCCACCTTTTTGCAGAAGTGCAGCACTGTGGTGGTGGAAACGTGCGCTTCCGCTGCCAACTCCCGGATGCGCATGAAGGGCACCGTGTTCGGATGCTCGATGATGTACTGGTAGACCAGCAGTTCCAACTCGTTCAGATTTTTGATCTGCTGCGGGGTGAATAGTTCCATGAAAAGGCTCCCTCCTTGTCCCGATATCTGTCCTTATTATAGCAAAAGGAAGAACGGAAAAACAGGGCGAACATTTCCGTTTGCATTTTTAGCGCGGCTGTGCTATACCGTTTTATACTGACAGCATCAGTATGTGCGATCGTAGCTCAGCTGGATAGAGCCTTCATTCTGCTTTCCGAAGAAAACAAAAAATCCGAACCCTTCTCCTATCGAGAAAAGGTTCGGATTTTCATTGTTTGGTGCGAGGGAGGGGACTCGAACCCCCAAGGATAAACCACACGCACCTCAAACGTGCGCGTCTGCCAGTTCCGCCACCCTCGCATACCGTATTGTTTTCGCAGCCCTGAAATCTCTGAGGTGAAAGACCGTGATGCGGACTGCTTGAATATATTACCACGTTCCCGGCAGATAGTCAAGCGCTTTTTCTCTTTTTAAATGAAATTTTCGGGCCGTCATTCCTTAAGAATATGTTGGTTGAAATGCATGGATGGGTGTGATACTATATAACTAACTATCTCTGCTCAGTTGTTTTGGCAGCAGGGAAGAAGATGATAAGGGTACGGCGGAAATGCATTTCTGCGCAGGGTGCCAGACCGACCGGTTTTTTGAAAGGAATTTGAGTGGACGCAGGAATGAACGAGAAAAAAGAAAATGTTATTGTAAACGGTTTTTTCTGGCGCTTTGCAGAGCGGTGCGGTGTGCAGCTGATCTCAGCGGTGGTGTCCATCCTTCTGGCGCGCATCCTTACACCCGATGATTACGGCAAGGTGGCTCTGGTGACGGTGTTCAACAATATCATGTATGTCCTGCTGGACTGCGGCATTGGCACCGCGCTGGTGCAGAAGAAGGAAGTGGACGAGCTGGATTACTCGTCGGCGTTCTTTTTCAGCATTGTGATCAGCTTTGTGCTGTATGGGGGAATGTTCGTGGCGGCACCGTATCTGGCTGCTTTCTACAATGACCCCAGCATGACCCCGATCTTTTCGCGGCATCAGCCTGACAGTGGCGGTCTGCGGCATCAAAACGATCCAGCAGGCGCATGTGACCCGGAACATGAAGTTCCAGTATTTTTTCTATTCCGCCTTTGCGGGCGCGATCGTATCCACGGTCCTGGGCCTGGGCCTTGCCTATATGGGCTTTGGAGTCTGGGCGCTGGTGGTGCAGCAGGTATCCAATATCACGGTGGACACGCTGGTGTTGTGGAAGCTGTCCTCCTGGCGGCCTAAGATGGAGTTTTCGTGGCAGCACCTGAAAGGGCTGCTCTCTTATGGCTGGAAGCTGCTGGCCTCGTCGCTGAGCAGCGTCATCTACAACAACCTGCGCAGCCTGATCATCGGCAAGATGTACACCTCGGCGGATCTGGCGTATTACAATCAGGGCGATAACCTGACTTATAATATCGCGTCAAGCGTGGATACTTCCATTGAGAGCGTTTTGTTCCCGGTCATGTCCTCACTGCAGGATGACCGTGCGCAGGTCAAGAACATGACCCGCCGCTCCATCAAGACCTGTACCTATATTATTGCGCCGGTGATGATGAGCACTGCGTTCTGTGCCGAACCGCTGGTGCGCCTGATCCTCACCGAGAAGTGGCTGCCCTGTGTGCTGTTCCTCAGGGTGTTCTGTCTGGGGTATGTGTGCTGGCCGATCATCACGGCAAACCTGAATGCAGCCAAGGCGGTGGGCCGCAGCGATCTTTACCTGAAATGTCAGCTTTTGAACGAAGGGGTGTGCATCCTTTTTCTGCTGGCAACATTCCGTGTCAGCGTCGAGGCCATTGCATATGGTATGCTGATCACGAATGTTGTGACCCAGATCCTGGATGCACAGCTCAACAAAAAGCTGATCGGCTATGGCTATCTGGAACAGATGCGTGATATCCTGCCGACCCTGCTGCTGGCAGCGGGCGCGGGCCTGTGCATGTATCTGGTCATTTTTCTGCACCTGCCGGATCTGCTGGCGGTGATCATTCAGGTGGTGGTTGGTCTGGGCATTTATCTGACAGGCTCTGCCATTCTGGAATTGGACACCTTTGAATATTTCAAGGATGTGCTGGCTCCGTCCATCCGGCAGAAGCTGAAACGCTGAAACCGGCATTTTGAATCGTGTGAAAATCCGTCGGGCGGGTGATGTCCGACGGATTTTTGTTCTTTTTGTCTAAAGTATACAAGAAGAAACATTAAAAACCAGCAAAGCGACCATTGAAAAAACACAACTGATATACTAGAATATAAGTACAAGAGCGCGGCACACGGCTGCGCGGAAAATGCAAAGCAGAAAATATAAAACAGGAGGATTTTCCTATGCCTATGAAAATGGGTTGGCGCTGGTATGGCGAGGGCAACGATCCCATCAGCCTGAGCGACATCAAGCAGATCCCCGGCGTGACCAGCATCGTCTGGGCGTTGCACGACAAGATGCCCGGCGAGATCTGGGAGATCGACGAGATCCAGAAGGTAGCCGATCAGATCCACGCTTACGGCTTCGACATGGACGTGGTCGAGTCGGTCAATGTCCACGATGACATCAAGATCGGCCTGCCCACCCGCGACAAGTACATCGAGAACTACAAGCAGTGCATCCGCAATCTGTCCAAGTTCGGTGTCAAGGTCATCTGCTACAACTTCATGCCGGTGTTCGACTGGACCCGTACCGATCTGTTCCACCCCGTGGGCGACGGCTCCACTGCACTGTTCTACGAGAAGGACAAGATCAAGGGCGATTACAAGGCTATGGCTGAGTACATCATGTCCTTCACTGAGAAGTATAACATGACCTTCCCCGGCTGGGAGCCGGAGCGCATGGCAAAGCTGGACGAGCTGTTCAAGGCTTACGCCCCTGTCACCAAGGAAAAGCTGTGGGAAAACCTGAAGTACTTCCTGGAAGCACTGATGCCCACCTGCCATGAGTGCGGCATCAAAATGGCTATCCATCAGGATGATCCCCCCTTGGGATATCTTCGGCCTGCCCCGTCTGCTGGTGGATGCCCAGAGCATCCGACCGCTTCCTGAGCATGGTGGATGATCCGTACAACTGCCTGACCCTGTGCACCGGCAGCCTGAACGCAAACCCCAACAACAACTGTGCCGAGATCGTGCGCAAGCACTGCGACCGCATTGCCTTTGGTCACATCCGCAACATCCACCACTTCCCCAATGGTGACTTCTCCGAGGCTGCTCACCGCGACTGCTGCGGCGAGACCGGCATCATCGAGGTGCTGCGTGCTTACCATGACTGCGGCTTTGAGGGCTACATCCGTCCCGACCACGGCCGTCAGCTGTGGGAGGAAGGCCCCGGCAACTGCCGCCCCGGTTACGGCAAGTATGACCGTGCTCTGGGCGTTCAGTACATGCTGGGTGTCTGGGATCTGCTGGATCGTCTGGATGAAGAGAAAAAGAAGGGCTGATAAATATGAAGCTGTCTGAGATCAAAAACGGCAATCTGTCCGCCGAGTGGGCAGAGAAGGGCTATGAGCTGCCCAAATTCGATATCGAGGCTGTCAAGGCCAAGACCCACGCCGAACCCACCTGGGTGCACTTCGGCGCAGGCAATATCTTCCGTGCATTCCCGGCTGCCATCCTGAACGATGCGCTGAACACCGGCAAGTATGACCGCGGTGTCATCGTGGCCGAGAGCTTTGACTACGAGATCATCGACAAGGCTTATCGTCCCTACGACAATATGAGCCTGCTGGTCTGCCTGAAGTCCACCGGCGACATCGAGAAGAAGGTCATTGCTTCCGTGACTGAGAGCCTGAAGGCTGATTACTCCTTCGGCGAGGATTGGGCTCGTCTGGTCGAGATCTTCCAGAACCCCAGCCTGCAGATGATCTCCTTCACCATCACCGAGAAGGGCTACGGCGTTGCTCCTGCTGACCTGGAGCGCGGCCTGACCCCCGTTCTGGCCATGGGCAAGGTCACCGCTCTGCTGTACGAGCGCTTCAAGGCCGGCAAGCTGCCCCTGACCGTTCAGAGCATGGATAACTGCTCTCACAACGGCGACAAGGTCAAGACCGCTGTCCACGCCTATGCTTCCAAGTGGGTGGAGCAGGGTCTGGTTCCCGCTGAGTTCCTGGCATACGTTCAGGACGAGACCAAGATCACCTTCCCCTGGAGCATGATCGACAAGATCACTCCCCGTCCCGACGCAAAGGTCCAGGATATGCTGGCCAAGGACGGCTTTGAGGACAACTACACCATCGTGACCGAGAAGCACACCTTTACTGCTCCCTTTGTCAACGCAGAGGAGACCCAGTACCTGTGCATCGAGGATCACTACACCAACGGTCGTCCTCCGCTGGAGCTGGGCGGTGTGCTGTACTGCGACCGCGAGACCGTTGACAAGATCGAGAAGATGAAGGTGTGCACCTGCCTGAACCCCCTGCACACCGCAATGTCCATCTACGGCTGCATGCTGGGTTACACCCTCATCAGCGCCGAGATGGCCGATGAGGACCTGCGTTCCTTCATCCAGAAGATCGGTTATATCGAGGCAATGCCCGTGGTCGTTGATCCCGGTGTCCTGAACCCCTATGAGTTCATCGGTGCTGTCATCAACCGCCGCCTGCCCAACCCCTTCATGCCCGATGCTCCCCAGCGTATCGCTACCGATACCTCTCAGAAGCTGGCCATCCGCTTCGGCGAGACCATCAAGGCATATCAGGCACGCGGTCTGGACAAGTCCAACCTGGTGCTGATCCCCCTGGTGCTGGCAGGTTATGCCCGCTACCTGAAGGGCATTGATGACAACGGCAAGGCTTTCGAGATCTCTCCCGATCCGATGCTGGCTGAGCTGCAGGCCATCGTGGCTCCTCTGGAAGTCAAGGAAGGCGAGCAGGACTTCAGCTGCCTGAAGAACCTGTACAGCCGTGCCGATGTGTTCGGTGTTGACCTGTACGAGGTCGGCTTGGGTGAGCAGATCGAGGGCATGGTCAAGGAGCTGTACGCTGGCAACGGCGCAGTCCGCAAGACCCTGCACAAGTATGTTGTCGCCCGCTGAGCGCTGACACGATCCTGAATTAAGCTATCTTCGTTCCCGCGCTGCGTTTTGCTTTGCCGCAGCGTGGGATTTTTTTGTTTTCGGGCATGGCAGAGCGCATGGCTCTTTACATTTGGAGAACGATTTGCAATAATAGAAAAAAGCGCAGGAGGGTCTGTACATGAAAGTAATGGTTTTTGATGTGGGCGGCACCGGGATCAAGTATTCCGTGATGGATGAGCAGCTGAACCGGACCGATACGGGCAGCACGCCCACCCCGGCGGATTCGCAGGAACACTTCCTGAACACCCTGCGGGAGATCTACCTGCCCCACAAGGACGAGGTGGACGGTATTGCCCTGAGCCTGCCCGGCTTCATCGATGCCGAGCAGGGCGTGGTCAGGGGCGGCGGAGCACCCTCGCTGGCCTACAATGTGGGCACGCCTGTCGGCCCCCGGCTGGCCGAGGCCTGCGGCTGCCGGGTCTGGATCGAGAATGACGGTAAAGCGGCTGCCATTGCGGAGCTGGAGCGGGGCGCGCTGAAGGGCTGCAGGAACGCAGCAGTGTTCATTATCGGTACCGGTGTGGGCGGCGGCCTGATCATTGATGGGAAGCTGGTGCGCGGCCGGGACTGCACGGCAGGGGAGTACAGCTTTATGAACACCAACGCAGATGCCTGGAGCGACCCCACAAAGAGCGTTGCCTGCCAGTGCAGTACCAGCGGCCTGTTGAGCGGTTACCGCGCCCGCAAGGGCCTGCCCGCCGATGCACCCATGGATGGACGCATCTTCTTTGAGGCGGTCCACGCCGGGGAAGCCGAGGCCAACGAGGCCCTGCGCAGCTTCTGCCGGGCCGTTGCCGTGCAGATCTACAACCTGAACGTTTTGCTGGATCTGGAAAAGGTGGCCATCGGCGGCGGCATCAGCAAGCAGCCCATCCTTGTGGAGACCCTGAACGAGGTGTATGAGGAGTACATCCTGCGGGGCCATCCCTTCAGCGAAGCGCAGGCCCGCTGCCTGCCCCGCCCGGAGATCGTGCCCTGCCGGTTCCTGAGCGAGGCCAACCAGATCGGTGCCTTGCAAGCTACCGAAGGCGTTTTGGAAAAGTAACGATCAAACAACGGCACAGCGCTGGTGCATCATCGTATCTGCGCTGTGCCTTGATTTTTGGCGCACCCATGATATGATAGACCCTGCGCGCAGGGCGCGCGGAAAACAAACAAAGGAGTTCTTTTTCTATGAAAACCATGCATAAATTTCTGGCCGTTGTGATCAGTGCCGCTCTGGCTGCCGGGTTGCTGGCAGGCTGCGGTGCAGCTTCCGGCACGGCATCCAGTGCCGCCTCTTCTGAGGCCGTGTCCTCTGTGGCAGCTTCCAGTGAAGCCGCTTCCTCTGAGGCTGCTTCCGGGCAGGCCGAGGATGCCAAGGTCAAGGCAGAATTTACCGTGACCGGTGCGGATGGCGAGAGCCAGACCTTTACGCTGGAAGTGACCGATGGCGAGAAGCTGAGCGATGCTCTGGTGGAAGCCGGTCTTATCAGCGAAGAGGAGGCTGCGGCAGGCTTTGTGACCACCGTCAACGGCGAGACTGCCGACTGGGATAAGGATCAGGCATGGTGGTGCCTGACCGATGCCACCGGCGAGATGACCACCGTGGGCGTGGCAGACATTGCGCTGCACGATGGCGACAGCTATGCCTTTATCTACACGAAGTAAGGAGCCTGTGCACATCCGGGTGCTGCGGCTGGTGCTCAGCGGCCTGATGGGTGCGCTGCTGGTGGTGAGCAAGCAGGCCATGAGCGGCTTGCCCAACATTGAACCGGTGACGCTGCTTGTCATCCTGTTTGCACTGGAGCTGCCCCGGGAAACGCCGGGGGCTGTTACGGTGTTCATCCTGCTGCAGGGTGTGCTGTACGGCTTTGGGCTGTGGTGGGCCATGTACCTGTATGTCTGGTATCTGCTGGCCCTGCTGGCATGGCTGCTGCGCCGGATGGACAATGCCCTTGGCTGGGCGGTGTTCAGCGGCATCTACGGCCTGTGCTTCGGCGGCCTGTGTGCGGCGGTGTATCTGGTGGCAAAAACTCCGGCCTTTGCCCTGAGCTGGTGGCTCAGCGGCCTTTCCTACGATGCCATGCATGGCGTGGGAAATTTTGTCATCATGCTGCTGCTCTACCGCCCCCTGCGCAGGGCGCTGCAGACAGCCAAACGGCAGCTGAGAGTGAATTGAAAAGGAAGGCATCCTCACCCTCTCCGTCATTGCTTGCGCAATGCCACCTCTCCCGAAGGGAGAGGCAAGACATCACAGAGGACAGATGCTGCAATATCTGGGATTGCCCTTGGCTCCCCTTTGGGGAGCTGGCGAGCGTCAGCGAGACTGAGAGGGTGAGCCATCAAAACAGAAAGAGGGCCGCTGCACGGAGCAATGTGCAGCGACCCTCTTTTGCGGAAACAGGTAAGAAAATGGTTTGAGGATGTCAGATTCAGCGCTTAACGTTGAAGGCGGCCATGCCGGGGTAAACGGCGCTTGCACCCAGATCCTCCTCAATGCGGAGCAGCTGGTTGTACTTGGCAACGCGCTCGGTGCGGCTGGGGGCACCGGTCTTGATCTGGCAGGTGTTCAGGGCAACGGCCAGATCGGCAATGGTAGTGTCCTCGGTCTCGCCGGAGCGGTGAGAGCTGATGGCGGTGTAGCCGGCCTTGTGGGCCATTTTGATGGCCTCCAGCGTCTCGGAAACAGAACCAATCTGGTTCAGCTTGATCAGGATGGCGTTGCCTGCACCCAGCTGGATGCCCTTGGCCAGACGCTCGGTGTTGGTAACGAACAGGTCGTCGCCCACCAGCTGGACCTTGCCGCCCAGTTCCCGGGTCATCTCCTGCCAGCCTTCCCAGTCCTCTTCGTCCAGACCATCCTCAATGGAGATGATGGGGTACTTTTCCACCAGACTCTTCCAGTGTGCGATCAGCTCACTGGAAGTGTACTCGGTGCCGGCCTTGGGCAGCTTGTAGAAGCCCTTGCCCTTGGGGCTCTTCCACTCGGAGGAAGCGGCATCCATGGCCAGCATGAAGTCCCTGCCGGGCTGATAACCGGCCTTCTCGATGGCGGCCAGAATGGTCTCGATGGTCTCCTCGTCGCTGGACAGGTTGGGGGCAAAGCCGCCCTCGTCGCCCACGGAGGTGGCCAGGCCCCTGGCCTTCAGGATGGAAGCCAGAGCGTGGAACACCTCGGCGCACCAGCGCAGGGCCTCCTTGAAGCTGGGCGCACCCACGGGCATGATCATGAACTCCTGCGTGTCCACGGTGTTGGTGGCGTGTGCGCCGCCGTTCAGAATGTTCATCATGGGCACGGGCAGGCGGTTGCCATTCACGCCGCCCAGGAAAACGGTACAGGGGCATCTCCAGAGAAGCGGCGGCAGCGCGGCAGGCGGCAATGGAGACCGCCAGAATGGCGTTTGCGCCCAGATTGGATTTGTCCTTGGTGCCGTCGGCCCGGAGCATGGCGGCATCAATGGCATAGATGTCGGAGGCATCCATGCCCACCACCGCGTCAGCGATGACGGTGTTGATGTTCTCCACAGCCTTGGTTACGCCCTTGCCCAGATAGCGGCCCTTGTCGCCGTCGCGCAGCTCCAGAGCCTCGAACTCGCCGGTGGAAGCGCCGGAGGGGGCACAGCCGCGGGCAACCGTGCCGTCGGCCAGAGTGATCTCGGCCTCAACGGTGGGATTTCCGCGGGAGTCCAGGATCTCGCGGCCGATCACAGATTCAATTTCCAGATAGTTCATCACAGTAACCTCCCGATTTTCGATGAGATATTATATAGATAGTCAAAACTAACTAACTGCCTTTATCCTACCACGTCCTGCACCCTTGCGCAAGAGGGTCTGCGGATGTTTGCCGCTGTAAACATTGATAGGATGCCCGCCGGGGCGGGTGCGTATCCGGCAGAAAGCGGGAAAAGGATGGGGGAGTGTGTGGATTTGTGGGTTTACATTCCGAAGAGGGGACGGTAAAATGATAGATGGACAAGAGAGAACCAAAGATTGAGGAGGATTTTTTTTACATGAACAAAGACCTGACCGTGGGCTCCCCGTCCAAGGTGCTGTGGCAGTTCTGCCTGCCCATGTTCGGCAGCATCATCTTCCAGCAGCTGTACAACATTGCCGACAGCCTTGTGGCGGGCAAGCTGATCGGTGAAAACGCCCTGGCCGCTGTGGGCAACAGCTACGAGATCACCCTGATCTTTCTGGCGTTCTCATTCGGCTGCAACATCGGCGGCTCTGTCATCGTTTCCCGGTACTTCGGCGCAAAAGACTACAACACCATGAAAACCGCTGTCACTACGGCGCTCATCGGCACGGTGGTGCTCTGCGGTGCCCTGATGGCGGTGGGCCTGCTGGGCTGCCGGAGCCTGCTGGTGCTCATCCGCACCCCGGCGGAGCTGATGGCCGACTCGGCAGAGTATCTGGATATCTACACCCTGGGCCTGCCCTTCCTGTTCCTTTACAATGTGGCAACGGGCATTTTTACGGCGCTGGGCGACAGCCGCACCCCGTTCCTGTTTCTGGCGGTTTCCTCTACCGCAAACATCGCGGTGGACGTGTTGTTTGTGGCTGCCTTTGATATGGGGGTTGCCGGTGTGGCCTGGGCGACCTTTCTGTGCCAGGGCGTGAGCTGCGTGCTCTCCCTGTGGGTGGTGGCCCGGCGGGTGCGTGCTGTCCCGAGTGAGAGGGAGCGGGTCTGGTTCTCCTGGAAGATGCTGGGCCAGATCGCAGTGGTGGCCATCCCCAGCATTTTGCAGCAGAGCTTTGTCTCAGTGGGCAATATCATCATCCAGAGCGTGGTCAACTCCTTCGGTGCCAGCGTGATCGCGGGCTTTGCCGCGGCCACCAAGCTGAACAATGTGCTCATCTCCTCCCTGACCACGCTGGGCAGCGGCATTTCCAACTACGCCTTCCAGAATCTGGGTGCAGGGAAGAACGAGCGCGTCAGGGCGGGCTTCGGGGCCGGTGTCAAGCTGCTGGGCAGCATCTGCCTCTGCTTCACGGCCCTGTACCTGCTGGCAGGCCGCCAGCTGCTCATGCTCTTTATGAACAGCCCCACGGGCGAGGCCATCAACACCGGCCTGACCTTCCTGCAGACGATCGCACCCTTCTACCTGCTGCTGGCCTTCAAGCTGACTTCGGACGGTCTGATGCGCGGCTGCGGCATGATGGGCCGCTTTATGGCAACCACCCTTTCCGACCTGTTCCTGCGCGTGGTGCTGGCCATCCTGTTTTCCAGTTGGCTGGGCGTGAACGGTATCTGGCTGTCCTGGCCTGTGGGCTGGTTTGTGGGCACCGTGCTCTCCATGGTGTTTTATCGTACCTCTATTCACCGGCAGGCAGAAGAAAAAACGACGCTGTAACCTTTTTGACATGGGTGAAAGCTCTTCATGTCACGATGAAACAAAGTGAACAAAATGAAAAATAACCAAAATGACACGGTTTTTTTGGTGGCTTTCACATAAAATGCCGGAAAATGCCCGGAAAAGTATGGACGGTTTGTGAATTGCACAACCCGCCCGGCGAGACTATAATGAATACACGCACAAAGCAGGGCCGCTTTGAAGGAAGCGCCCTGCTTTGTGCATCTATCACACGAAAAACTTCCAACAGGAGGATATTGTATTATGAAAAAGATGATCTCTCGCCGCAACTTTCTGACCGCTGCCGGTGTCGTGGCTGCTGCCGGTGTCCTGACCGCCTGCGGCGGCTCCTCCTCCAGCACTGCCGCTTCTTCCACTGCCGCTGCTTCCGGTGACACCATTAAGATCGGTGTGATGGGCCCCCTGACCGGCAACGTTTCCGTTTACGGCCAGGCCGTTGTCAACGGCGCTACCCTGTACCTGAAGCAGGTCAACGCCGACGGCGGCATCAATGGCAAGCAGATCGAGATCCTGACCGAGGATGAGCAGGGCGATGCTACGCAGGCTGTCAACTGCTTCACCAAGATGGTGGACGAGGGCATCACCGCTCTGGTGGGCGATGTCACCACCACCCCCACCCTGGCAGTTGCTGCCGAGAGCGCAGATTACAACATGCCCATGGTCACTGCTTCCGCTACCGCTGAGGCCGTTACTTACGATGCCGAGACCGACACCGTGAACGAGAATGTCTTCCGTGCCACCTTTACCGACCCGTTCCAGGGCATCAAGATGGCTGACTACGCTTACCAGAAGCTGGGCTACACCAAGGCAGCCGTCATCTTCAAGAAGGGCGCTGACTACAACGAGGGTCTGGCAGAGAACTTCGTCAACGAGTTCGAGAGCCTGGGCGGCACCATCGTCGATCAGGAGAGCTACTCCGATGGCGACGTGGACTTCAAGACCCAGCTGACCAGCATCATGGGCAAGGGCCCCGAGACTGTGTTCTGCCCCAACTACTACGAGGAGGTGGGCCAGATCCTGTCTCAGGCTGAGAGCGTCGGCCTGAATGTTCCCTTCCTGGGCGGCGACGGCTGGGATGGTCTGGAGGGCTATGCCACTGCCGACCAGCTGAAGGACAGCTACTTCTGCGCAAACTACGCAAAGGGCTCCAGCCCCGAGTTTGAGGATGCCTACAAGGCCGAGTACGGCGAGGATTACCCCAACGGCTTTGCTCCTCTGGGCTACGATGCCGCCAAGACCGTGGTTTACGGCGTGCAGGCTGCTGAGGATGCCGGCCTGGAGGCCGGTACCGATGAGTACAAGCAGGCTGTCAATGATGCCATTGCCTCCGGCACCATCGAGGGCATCACCGGCACCTTTACCTTTGATGAGCACCACGATCCCGTCAAGAAGACTGCGATCCTGACCTATGTGGACGGCAAGCCCGAACTGAAGGAAATGTTCTGATCCCGCTTCTGCGCCGCGCACCGGTGTGCGGCCTGAAGGCCGGAACCAGAGAATGATGTACCCTTGCGGAGGCCGCCGGAACAGGTTGTCTCCGCTTTTTTGGTAGAAAGAAAGGAAGTGTCCATCCAATGACAGTGTTCTTTAGTCAGCTGATCAACGGCCTGTCCCTTGGCAGCATCTATGCACTGATCGCACTGGGTTACAGCATGGTGTACGGCATCATCCTGCTGCTGAATTTTGCCCACGGCGATGTCATCATGGTGGGTGCATACATGTCCTGGTTCGTTATGAACCAGCTGGGCCTTGGCCCGGTGACGGCCGTGTGCGCCACCATTATTACCTGCACTCTGCTGGGCGTGGTGATCGAAAAGGTCGCCTACACCCCGCTGCGCAACGCGCCCCGCATCTCCCTGCTGATCACGGCCATTGGTGTCTCCTTCTTCCTGGAGTACACCGCTGAGCTGGTGATGGGTTCCGGCGCAAAGGTCATCCCTTCCTACTACGGCAACAAGACCTTTATGATCGGCAGTGTGCCCCTGGGCCTGACCTCCGTGATCACGCTGGTGGTCACCGTGCTGTCCATGCTGGTGCTGACCTTTCTGGTGCAGAAAACCAAGCTGGGCAAGGCCATGCGCGCTGTCTCTGAGGATATGGACGCTGCCCGCCTGATGGGCATCAATGTCAACAGCACCATCTCCTTTACCTTTTGCGGTGGGCTCCGCGCTGGCCGGTATCGGCTCGGTGCTGTACTGCTGCTCCTACCCGCAGGCTACCCCCACCATGGGCTCCATGCTGGGCCTGAAAGCCTTTGTTGCCGCCGTTCTGGGCGGCATCGGCTCCATTCCCGGTGCCATGATCGGCGGCATCGCCATCGGCCTGTGCGAGTGCTTCGTCTCCGCCATCGGCCTTTCCGCATGGAAGGATGCCGTCACGTTTGCGATCCTGATCATCGTGCTGCTGGTCAAGCCCACCGGCTTCCTTGGCCGCAAGGTTCAGGAAAAGGTGTAAGGAGGGCAGGAAGATGAATAAGAACCGTAAAACGATCAAAATGCCCGTGCGCTACCTGATGAACGCCGTGCTGGTGGCTCTGCTGTTCGTGGCGCTTTCCTACCTGACCCGGAATATCCTGTCCACCTACCAGAACAAGGTGCTGATGACCGTGGGCATCAATATCATCCTGGCGGTCTCCCTGAACGTTGCCACCGGCTATCTGGGGCAGCTGCCGCTGGGTCATGCCGGTTTCATGGCTGTGGGTGCCTACACCTGCGCCCTGTTCACCAAGTTCTGCCCGCTGCCGGACGGTGTCTCTTTTGCCATCGGTCTGGTGCTGGCCTGCATCGTGGCTGGTCTGTTCGGTGTGCTCATCGGCATCCCGGCCCTGCGCCTGACCGGCGACTATCTGGCCATCCTGACGCTGGGCTTTGGCGAGATCATCCGCATCACCCTGAACAACATCGATGATGTGCTGGGCTTCAAGCTGTTCTATGGCTCCAAGGGCCTGAAGAACATCCCCAAGTACTCCAACTTCACCAACGTGTTCCTCTGTGTGGTCG
>ENA-OQDC01000793-OQDC01000793.1-human-gut-metagenome-genome-assembly--contig:-NODE-793-length-19666-cov-6.878346_pt1 | contig 19666 bp, 16 predicted proteins | sample MGYA00242770_ERZ504601 | MGnify/ENA primary metagenome ERZ504601 (study PRJEB26092, sample SAMD00036305) | human gut metagenome | host: Homo sapiens | study: EMG produced TPA metagenomics assembly of...
ACTGGTCACCGGAGTGGCAGTCGGTGCCATTGATACAATCTTCGGAAGAGGACTTTTATGGCTGTCAGATTTCAGGACAGCTCATTACAGATATCTGCTGCCATTTCTTCCGGTTGCAGGACTGCTGATCGTGTGGATGTATCACCGGTTCAGTGAAGAAAGTCTGAAAGGAATGACGCTGGTACTGGAAACCGGACAGAAAAAAAGAAAATCGATCCCACTGGCACTTGTTCCACTGGTAATCGTTGGAACATGGCTGACGCATCTGTTTGGAGGAAGTGCGGGAAGAGAAGGAGTGGCAGTACAGATCGGTGCTGTGATATCCCACGAGGCAGGAAGAAAATTTCGCTGCCCGGAAAATGACAGGATTATGCTGGTTGCCGGAATGGCAGCAGGTTTCGGAGGACTTTTTCAGACCCCGCTGGCAGCAGTCTTTTTTGCAATGGAGGTGATCGCTTCAGGATATATGCAGTATGAAGCATTACTGCCGGCGATGATCAGTGCTTACACATCCGCTTTTACCTCTCATATACTGGGACTGGAAAAGTTTACAGCAGTGATCGGTGAGAAGCTGGATCTGTCAGAGACAAAGGTGATCCTGAGTCTGATCGTTCTTGGAATTTTGTTCGGGCTGGTCGGAAGACTTTTTTTCAGGAACACTGCAATGGATGAAAAAACGGATGGGCAATGCCATAAAAAATCCATACATAAGGATCGGAGCAGTGGCAGTATTTCTTGCAGTTCTTTTGTTCCTTTTTCACGGAGGCAGATACAGTGGACTGGGAACGAACCTTATTTCAGCGGCCTTTGAAAATGGAACGATCTATGGGTATGACTGGATATTGAAGCTGGGATTTACGGTTCTGACACTGGCAATCGGCTTTCAGGGCGGAGAAGTGACACCGCTTTTCTCTATCGGGGCATCACTTGGAATCCTTGCAGGAAATCTGCTCGGTATTTCCCCTGTGGTCTGTGCAGCACTTGGCTATGCGGCTGTATTTGGCAGTGCGACCAATACACTGCTCGCTCCGGTTATGATCGGACTGGAAGTATTTGGAACAGAAAATGCAATTCCGCTGGTAGTTGTATGTATCCTTGCGTATCTTATGAATGGAGGAAGTTCTATCTATACTGCACAGCAGCGGGCAGTCCTGAAGCTGGATGGAGAGAAAGAAGCGGTCAGTGAAAGAGGGGCAACGGAAAAGCAGAAAAATAAAGCAATGAGACAGTGAAGGAGCTAAGAAGAGCAGGGGATGGAAAAGAAAAAAATAAAAATCTTCCGGGCGGGCAGAGAATCGCTGGAAGAAGCGGTCCGACTGGTACAGAGTACGGAAGAAAAGATGAAAGAAAAAAGCTGGTTTGTGGCAGAAAGCCTGGAAGAATTTGACCGGTGGATGAGGAAAGATCAGGGATGGCTGTATGTGGCAAAGGATTGCAGCAGCGGACAACTGGCTGGAATGTTTTTTGTTGTCCTGCCGGGGATGGAAGAAGAAAATCTGGGGTACGATATCGGTATGCAGGGCAGGCAGTTGTATGAGTGTGCAATTATGGATACGGTTGTGGTACTTCCTGAATACAGAGGAATGCATTTGCAATATGAAATGATGCAGACTGCGGAGCGAAAGCTTCGCAAAGAGGGTTATCGTTATCTTCTCTGTACGGTTCATCCGGAAAATAAATTCAGCAGGGAGAATGTGAAAAGACAGGGATATAAAAAAATGCTGACAAAAGAAAAATATGGTGGATTTTTGCGGGATATATGGATGAAAGAATTGTAAAATACCTGAAATTGAGATTGGTTGCAGAAAGGCAACTTCCGTTGCAAAATAGCAACAAAGATTATGATTGACTAACCCTGCGGATATTTTCTAAAATGGAAAAAAGGAGGGATTGTCATGCAGGCGTTATCGGATGCAAAAGCAGGAGAGAACTATACGATCAAGTGGATGTTCGGACTTCCGGAAGTTTTGGAGTTTCTGCACAGTCATCATGTAGAAGAAGGCTGTGATGTGCAGGTGATCCGGAAGATGACAGACGGAGTGATCATTGCAGTACAGGATACGAGATTTGTACTGGGAAATGAGATTGCAGACCGGATCCAGGTATGATAAAATAGGTTTCAATCAGAAACTGAAAGGAGACGGAATGATGGAAAGTTATATGCAGATGCTGGCAAAGCGTTCAAAAAATGCATCAAGAAGTGCTGCGAAGCTTGGCACAGCAGATAAGAACCGGGGACTGCTTGCAGTGGCAGATGAGCTGGCAGCAGAGCAGCAGCTGATTCTGGATGCGAATGCAAAGGATATTGAAGCAGCAAAGGAAAAGGGCGTGAAGAAGTCGCTGATCGACCGACTGGAGCTTTCAGAACAGCGGATCGCAGATATGGCAGAAGGCCTCAGGCAGATCGCAGCACTGGATGATCCGGTGGGAGAGGTTCTATCCATGAAGACGAGACCGAACGGTCTTAGGATCGGGCAGAAAAGAGTTCCGCTTGGAGTGGTCGGGATCATTTATGAGTCCAGACCGAATGTGACGGCAGATGCATTTGGACTTTGCTTCAAGACCGGAAATTCAGTGATCCTCAGAGGCGGCAGTGATGCGATTCATTCCAATCAGGCGATCGTCCATGCAGTGAAGGACGGTCTCAGAAAAGAAAAGCTGAATCAGGATCTGATCATTCTGGTTGAGGATACGGACAGGAAAGTTGTCAATGAGATGATGAAGATGCATGGCTGGATTGATGTCCTGATCCCAAGAGGCGGGGCAGGACTGATCGCAAATGTAGTTGCGAACAGCACCGTACCGGTCATTGAAACGGGAACAGGAAACTGTCATATTTATATAGACGAATCTGCAGATATCAGGATGGCAGCCAAGATCATCGAGAATGCCAAGACGCAGAGAATGGGTGTGTGCAATGCCTGTGAGTCATTGGTGATCCATTCCGGTATTCTTTCAAAGGCATTGCCGGAGATCGTGAAGAAGCTGAAAGCACATAATGTAGAGATACGTGGGGACGAGAGAGCCTGTGCAGTGAGCAAAGAGATCATTCCGGCTTCAGAAGAAGACTGGGGAACAGAGTACCTGGACGCAGTGATCTCAGTTAAGACAGTGGATTCGCTCCGGGAGGCGATCGATCATATCAACCGTTATAATACAGGACATTCAGAATCGATCATTACCAAAGATTATGCCAATGCATTGCAGTTTCAGGATGAGATCGATGCGGCAGCAGTTTATGTGAATGCGTCCACAAGATTTACGGATGGCTTTGAATTTGGATTTGGGGCAGAAATCGGGATCAGTACGCAGAAACTTCATGCAAGAGGTCCGATGGGACTGAATGCACTGACAACAACCAAATATATTATTTTGGGTAATGGACAGATAAGAAAATAGCAGAAAAATATAAGGGTGAGACAGGAAAAGGCAGAACCGTTAAAGTGGTGTGCCAGAAGACTGTCCACCCTTATTTTGAAATACTACTTGCATAATATGCATAAAAGATGTATTATTATGCAAGTAAACCGCATGATATGCCAGATGAAAGCAGAGAATGGACTGAAAAGGAGAGGCAAATTTTTAGAGACAGTTTTTTTAATGGAAATACTTTACTTCCTATAAAAGGTGGTATATCATAAAACGATATGGCATATGGCAGTACGTTACCATAGCATAGTAAAAATGAAAGGACTTGAGAAGAATTATGATTAAAGTCGGAATTATCGGAGCGACCGGATATGCAGGCGGGGAGCTTGTTCGTATATTAATGGGACATAAAGATGCAGAAATAAAATGGTATGGTTCCAGAAGCTATGTAGATCAGAAGTATGCAGATGTATACAGGAATATGTTCCAGATTGTAGATGCAAAGTGCATGGATGACAATATGGAGGAGCTGGCAGATCAGGTAGATGTGATCCTTACGGCAACGCCGCAGGGACTTTGTGCATCGCTGGTCAGCGAGGAGATCCTGTCCAAGACGAAGATCATTGACCTGAGTGCAGACTTCCGTCTGAAAGATGTCAATGTATATGAAGAGTGGTATAAGATCGAACATAAAGCACCGCAGTATATTGATGAGGCAGTTTACGGACTTTGTGAGATCAACAGGGATCTGGTAAAATCCGCAAGGATCGTTGCAAATCCGGGATGTTATACAACCTGCTCGATCTTGACAGCTTATCCGCTCGCAAAAGAAGGTCTGATCGATATGAGTACTTTGATCATAGATGCGAAGTCCGGAACTTCAGGAGCAGGAAGAGGTGCAAAGCTTCCGAATCTCTATTGTGAAGTGAATGAGAATATCAAAGCGTATGGTGTTGCAACGCACCGTCATACACCGGAAATCGAGGAACAGCTTGGCTATGCATCCGGTGAAAAAGTGGTATTGAACTTTACACCACATCTTGTGCCGATGAACAGAGGAATCCTTGCGACAGAGTATGCGACATTGAAAAAGGAAGTTACATATGAAGAAGTAAAGGCAGTTTATGATAAGTACTATGCAAAAGAAAAATTTGTCAGAGTGCTGGATCGGGATGTATGCCCGGAGACGAAATGGGTAGAAGGCAGCAACTATGTAGATATCGGATTTAAGATCGATCCGAGAACCAACCGCATCATTATGATGGGGGCAATTGACAATCTGGTGAAAGGTGCGGCAGGACAGGCAGTACAGAATATGAATCTTCTGTTCGGTCTTCCGGAGGAAGAAGGACTGGAATTAGTTCCGATGTTCCCGTAAAGCGATAAAGGTGGTATATAGATGATACGTGTAATGACGATTGATGATTATGACGGAGTGTATGCACTGTGGAAAAAGATCAAAGGATTCGGAATCCGCAGTATTGATGATTCAAGGGAAGGTGTAGAGCGTTTCCTGAAGAGAAATCCGACGACCAGTGTGGTTGCCGTTGAAGATGGAAAAGTGGTTGGAAGTATCCTGTGCGGACATGATGGAAGAAGAGGCTGTCTGTATCATGTCTGTGTGGATGAGGCATACCGGAGACATGGGATCGGGAAAGACATGGTCGTATATGCCATGAAAGCATTGCAGGAAGAGAAGATCAATAAAGTATCTCTGATCGCATTTACCCAGAATGATATAGGAAATGCATTCTGGAATACAATCGGATGGACAGAACGTCTGGATCTGAATTATTATGATTTTACATTGAATGAGGCAAATATAACTGCATTTAATGAGCAGTGAGAAAAGTCTGCCGGTCAGGTGGCAGTGAGGAGAAAGGAAGCGGATACGATGGAGATGATCAAAGGCGGAGTGACGGCTGCAAAAGGATTTGAGGCAGCAGCAGTGGCGGCACAGATTAAATATCAGGGACGTACGGACATGGCACTGATCTACAGTGAAAAGCCATGCAAGGTTGCGGGAACATTTACGACGAATGTAGTGAAAGCTGCACCGGTCAGATGGGACAGGCAGATCGTGGAGAATAAGCAGAAATCACAGGCAGTGATTATTAACTCGGGAATTGCCAATGCATGTACAGGTGTAGAAGGAATGATGTACTGTCAGGAGACAGCAAAAGAGGCGGCAAAGGTGCTTGGAATCGAAGAAGCAGGCGTGCTGGTCGGATCGACCGGTGTGATCGGAATGCAGCTTCCGATCGACAGGATCAAAGCAGGTATCTCTGAGCTTGCGAAAGTGAAAAAGGCTGGCATTGAAAGCGGAACAGAGGCAGCAAAAGCAATCATGACGACGGATACAAAGAGAAAAGAAGTTGCTGTGCAGTTCCGGATCGGAGATAAGACGGTAACGATCGGCGGAATGGCAAAGGGATCAGGAATGATCCATCCGAATATGTGTACCATGCTTGCATTTATTACAACAGATGCCGTTATTTCAAGAAAAGCCCTGCAGAAAGCCATGAGTAATGATGTGGAAGAAACTTATAATATGATCTCGGTAGACGGAGATACATCCACGAATGATACAGCTCTTCTGCTGGCAAACGGAATGGCAGGAAATAAAAAGATCAAAAAAGGAACACCGGAATTTAAGGCGTTTCAGGAGGCTCTTCATTATGTCAATGAGACACTGGCAAAGATGATGGCAGGAGACGGAGAGGGTGCTACAGCATTATTTGAAGTGAAAGTGGTCGGTGCGAAGACGAAAGAACAGGCGAAGACTCTCGCAAAGTCGGTTGTCTGCTCCAATCTGACAAAAGCAGCGATCGCAGGGCATGATGCCAACTGGGGAAGAATTTTATGTGCAATGGGATATTCGGGTGCAAAGTTCGATCCGGAAAAGGTAGATCTGTATTTTGAGAGTACAGCAGGAAAGCTGCAGATCATCAAAGACGGAACAGCTGTGGACTACAGTGAGGAAAAAGCAACAGAGATCCTTTCGCAGGAAAAGGTAACGGCAACGGCTGATCTGAAGGCAGGAAAAGCAGAAGCAACAGCCTGGGGATGTGATCTGACTCATGGATACATCGACATTAATGCAGATTACAGAAGTTAAGGAGAATTAAAAAATGAACGATAATATGCAGAAATATCTTGAGAAAGCAGAAGTCCTGATTGAAGCACTGCCATATATCCAGCGTTTTAACCGTAAGATCATTGTTGTGAAATATGGTGGAAGTGCCATGGTAGACGAAGAACTGAAACGTCATGTGATCGAAGATGTGACACTTCTGAAGCTTTGTGGATTCAAACCGATCATTGTGCATGGCGGAGGAAAAGAAATCAGTAAGTGGGTCGGAAAAGTCGGAAAGGAACCTCAGTTTATCAATGGCCTGCGTGTAACAGACGAGGAGACCATGGAGATCGCTGAGATGGTACTCGGACGTGTCAATAAAAGTCTTGTCCAGCTTGTGGAGAGTTTAGGTGTACGGGCAATTGGTATCAGCGGAAAAGACGGAGAACTCCTGAAAGTAGAAAAGAAGCTTTCCAATGGAGAAGATATCGGGTTTGTCGGAGATATCAAGCAGGTCAATGCCCAGATCCTTTATGATCTTCTGGAAAAGGACTTCCTTCCAATCATCTGCCCAATCGGAATGGATGATGATTATAATACCTACAATATCAATGCAGATGATGCGGCATGTGCCATTGCACGTGCGATGCAGGTAGAGAAACTCGCATTCCTGACAGATATTGAGGGAGTTTATAAAGATCCGAAAGATCCGTCTACACTGATCTCAGAGCTGGAAGTCGAAGAAGCAAAGTATCTGATCAAAGACGGATATATCGGAGGAGGAATGCTTCCGAAGCTGCAGAACTGTATCGATGCCATTGAAAGCGGAGTATCAAGAGTACATATCATTGATGGAAGGATCCCGCATTGTCTCCTTCTGGAGATCTTTACCAATAAAGGAATCGGTACAGCAATTTTGAGCAAGAAAGAAAGTAGGTATTACAATGGTGAACAGTAAGATACAGGCAGCAGAAGAAAATCTGATCCATGTATACAATCGTTTCCCGATCGCACTGGATCATGGTGAAGGAATGTATCTTTATGATACAGAAGGAAAAAAATATCTGGATTTTGCAGCAGGATTTGCAGTGTCAGGTCTCGGATATGACAATAAAGAACTGAATCAGGCATTAAAAGATCAGATTGACAAGTTATATCATACATCCAATCTTTATTATCATGAAAGCTGTGGAGAGGCTGCACAGGAACTGAACCGTATTTCGGGAATGGACAGAGTTTTCTTTACCAACAGTGGCGGAGAGGCAAATGAAGGTGCATTAAAGGCCGCAAGAAGATATGCTTATACAAAAAAGACCGGACGTTATGAATTTATTGCAATGAATAATTCTTTCCACGGAAGAAGCTTTGGTGCTGTATCAGTGACCGGACACGATTCCTATAGAGAACCGTTTGAGCCGGTAGTTCCCGGAGTGAAATTTGCTACGTTCAATGATCTTGACAGTGTAAAGTCACTGGTGAGCGATAAGACCTGTGCGATCATTTTAGAGCCGCTTCAGGGAGAAGGGGGAATCAATCTTGCAACGCAGGAGTTCATGGAAGGGATTCGTAAAATCTGTGATGAAAATGGAATCCTGATGATCTGTGATGAAGTACAGTGTGGTATGGGAAGAACAGGTTCTATGTTTGCATGGCAGGGATTTGGAGTGAAACCGGATATCCTGACCATGGCAAAAGCAATCGGAAACGGAATCCCGGTAGGGGCATTTGCGATGACGGAAGAAGTTGCAAAATATTCACTTCAGCCAGGCGACCACGGTGCAACTTACGGCGGAAATCCGCTGGCATGTACTGCTGTAAAAACTGTGATCAAGATTTTTGAACGGGATCATATCGTGGATCATGTCAATGCAGTAGCATCATATCTGACAAAGAAACTCGATGAACTGGTAGAGGAACTGGACTGTGTGACAGAGCGTAAAGGCAAAGGTCTGATGCAGGGGATCGTAGTGACGAAGCCACTTGCAGAAGTGAATAAGCGGGCGATCGAGGAGGGAATCCTGATCATCCAGGCACAGGGAAATGTGATCCGTTTTGTTCCACCGCTGATCGTGGAAGAAAAGCATATTGATGAAATGATCGAAAAGCTGAAGCGGGCATTGGCTTAGAAGAAAACAGAAAAAAGAAACCGAAATGAATCTGCCCGGAAGTGAAAAGGGCGAATAAGAAACCGGCTGTCGTACATACTATTTAGTATCTTGCCAAAAAGGATACAAAAGGAGGTATGGGAAGATGGCCGGTTTTCTAATTGCACTTTTATCAGGTGCGTTGATGAGTGTGCAGGGCGTTTTTAATACGCAGGTGACCAAATCAACGGGGATCTGGGTGAGTAACGGCTGGGTACAGTTGTCTGCTTTTGCACTGTGCGTGGTGGTCTGGTTGGCAACGGGACGGGAATCAGTCTCAACTTTATGGGAGGTCAGACCGCATTATATGTTGTTGGGAGGAGTGATCGGGGCAGGGATCACATGGACAGTCATTCAGAGCGTTTCTGCCCTTGGACCCGCACGTTCTGCGTTATTGATTGTGATTGCACAGCTTGCGGTTTCTTATCTGATCCAGCTCTTCGGACTTTTCGGAATGGATCAGGAGCCATTCTCGTGGAAAAAGGCAGGAGGACTTCTTCTGGCGGTGGCAGGAATTATGATCTTTCAGCTTTCCGGTACAAAATAAGGAAAACAGGAAAATGCTTTTGTCAGATCTTACGATCGGTAACAAATGTAATACATCTGTAACAAAGCCTTAAATTTTCTATTGTAATTCTGACAGAAATTCGTTACAATATTTTTATCCGGCATACAAGGGGTGGCTCACAGTCAGAAGGATGTGAGGCAGATATGAAGAACGGATGGAAAAGATGGATCAGGGGATGGAGCCTGATCGTGATACTGTTATCAGTGTTATCAGTGTCAGGATGCAGTGTGTCAGAGGAGGACGGTCTGCAGGAAGTGACAGAAAAGGTATCTCAGGAACCGGAGGTATCGCAGAAAGATTCGGGAAAAAGTGAGGATCAGGAGAAGCCTGGTCAGACAGAAGGAGATAACGGATACAGGGAGTGAAAAAAAGTGCAGAGAAGTAAGATCTGGGTCTATGTATGCGGGGGCAGTCAATGCTCCGGGAGTTTACGAACTGAAAGAGGACGCAAGATTATATGAAGCGATAGAACTTGCCGGAGGTGTGAACCAGGAGGCGGCACCGGAAGTGCTGAACCAGGCAAGGGTACTGGCAGACGGAGAGCGGATTTATGTTCCAAAGCAGGATGAGGCAGAGTCTTATTCTTTGCAGGATCAGGGGTTGGAAAGTAACGCGGGAACAGCGGATACCAGGGGAAAGATAAATATTAATACAGCCGGAAAAGAGGAACTCATGACTTTGCCCGGTATCGGAGAAGCGAAAGCAGAAAAGATTCTGCGTTACCGGGAAGAGCATGGTGCATTTCGTTCCATTGAAGACGTGATGCAGATTGAGGGAATCAAAGAGGGAGTATTTAATAAAATAAAAGAAGATATTACAATATAGCAGCAAAAAGACGGGAAAGAAGAATATGAGCAAGAAGATTTTAGTTGTAGATGATGAAAAATTGATCGTGAAAGGAATCTGTTTCAGCCTGGAACAGGAAGGTATGGAAGTAGATTGTGCATATGACGGGGAAGAGGCACTGGAGTACGCAAAGAAGTGTGAGTATGATCTGGTTCTGCTGGATGTGATGCTTCCGAAACTGGATGGATTTCAGGTATGCCAGCAGATCCGGGAGTTTTCTGATATGCCGGTGGTTATGCTGACTGCAAAGAGTGAAGATATGGACAAGATCCTGGGACTTGAATATGGAGCAGATGATTATATCACGAAGCCGTTCAATATTCTGGAGGTGAAGGCAAGGATCAAGGCGATCATGCGGAGAACCGCCAAAAGAAAAGAAGAACCGGCTCAGAGTCCGATGCTTGTCAAAGGCAATATGAAGATCGACTGCGAGGGACGCAGAGTCTTTATCGGGGAGAAAGAGATCAATCTGACAGCGAAAGAATTTGATGTACTTGAGCTGCTGGCGATGAATCCGAACAAGGTCTACAGCAGGGAAAATCTTCTGAATCTTATCTGGGGATATGATTATCCGGGAGATGCAAGAACGGTTGATGTGCATATCCGTCGCCTGAGAGAAAAGATCGAGATGAATCCAAGTGAACCGAAATATGTACATACGAAGTGGGGAGTGGGTTATTATTTCCAGGGGTAAATTTACGGTCAGACTAAAAGATAATATTTTTAAAAATCTGAGATTCCGGGTATTCCTGGTTGTGATGCTTGCCGGACTGATTCCCGGCAGTGCAGCATTACTGGGAATTGTGAAGGTTTATGAGACCCGTGCAGTTGCCCTCCGTACAGCAGAGATCCAGAACCAGTGTACGATTGTGACGAATCAGATGAGTACGAATCACTATTTTTCTGATACATCTTCAGAAGTGATCAATTCGGATCTGATCCAGTTGACAAACATCTATAACGGACGGGTTATGGTGATTGACGAAGATCTCAATGTAGTGAAAGATACTTACGGACTGGATGAGGGCAGGATGGATGTATCGGAAAATGTGATCCGGTGCATGAAGGGAGAAAGCACGAACAGTTACGACAAAAAGAATCATTATATTGAAGTGACTGCACCGGTGACAGAAATCGGAAGCAGACATACGATCGGTGTGATGGTGGCGAGTGTATCTACAGACAGCATCGAGGACTCTATTCATATCCTGTATACCCAGGGAGGACTGATCATCGGATTATGTATGATCCTGCTTGCGATTGTTGCGGTTATATTTGCAGACAGGGTAGTAAGACCATTGCGGAAGATTACTTCAGCGATTGAGAATGTCAGTGCAGGGTACAGTGACGATATCCTCCATGTAGATACTTATACAGAGACGAAAAATATCAGTGAGTCGATCAATAAGATGATGGGACGGCTGAAGCTTCTGGATGATTCAAGAGAAGAGTTTGTATCGAATGTATCTCATGAGCTGAAGACACCGATGACTTCAATGAAAGTCCTGGCAGATTCTCTGCTGGAGCAGGAAAATGTTCCGGTAGAGATGTATCAGGAGTTCATGGGAGATATAGCAAAAGAAATCGACCGTGAGAATAAGATCATTACAGATCTGTTATCTCTTGTAAAGATGGACAAGAAAGGGCAGACACTGAATATTGAGTCCATGAATATCAATAATCTGTTAGAGCAGATCCTGAAACGGCTCAGACCGATCGCCCAGCAGAAGAATGTTGAGATTGTAATGGAGAGTTTCCGCCCTGTTACGGCTGAGATTGACGAGACAAAATTCTCACTTGCGATTTCCAATTTAGTAGAAAATGCGATCAAATATAATCGTGACAATGGCTGGGTGCATGTCTCACTGAATGCGGACCATAAGTTCTTTTATATAAAAGTAGAAGATTCAGGGATCGGAATACCGGAAGAAGATCAGGCTTATATTTTTGAACGGTTTTATCGCGTGGATAAATCCCATTCAAGAGAAATCGGAGGAACAGGTCTGGGTCTGGCAATCGCAAGAAATGCAGTGATCGTGCATCGTGGCTCGATCAAGGTGTACAGTGCAGAGGGAGAGGGAACAACATTTACAGTGCGGATTCCTCTGATCTATGCGGCATCATAGGAGGGCATATATGAAAAGGAAAAAGAAAAAAGCTCTTATTCTGAGTGTCTTCATGATCCTGCTGCTGGCAGCCTGCTCAAGCAGAACGAATGTCAGGGACGGGGATGATTATATCTACTGTCTGAATCCGGACAAGACCGGACTGGTGAAAGTCAGTTATGAGGTTCAGGGGGAGGATGTAGTCGAAGAGGCGAAAGACATTTTGAGGGAAATGCAGAAGCCGGCCGACGAGACCCGGTATACACCGGCTATTTCCAAAAAGATCAAAGTACAGGACTGCAAACTCAGGGGAAGTATCCTGGATGTTGATTTCAATAGCGAATACAGATCGGTAAAACCACTGGAAGAAAAGCTGATGCGTGCAGCAATCGTCCAGTCGCTTCTGAGACTGGACGGAGTGAATGCAGTCAGTCTTTCTGTAGACGGCGAACCGTTGAAAAATGCAGACGGAGCGGTGATCGGTCTGATGAATGAGGATGATTTTGTAGAGAATACCGGATCTTCTTTAAGCTCCTATCAAAGTGGAACGCTGACTTTGTATTTTGCAAATAAAAAAGGGGATAAGCTGGTCGAGCAAAAGATGGATGTCCGTTACAGTAGTAATGTCCCAAAGGAAAAGCTGATCGTGGAGAAGCTCATGCAGGGTCCGACGGGGAACGGGGCGTACCCGACGATCAATCCCGATACGAATCTGCTGAGTGTTACGATCAAGGATCATGTATGTTATGTAAACTTTGACAGTACCTTTCTGACGAGTGTGTATGATGTACTGCCTGAGATCACGATCTATTCTCTGGTGGACTCCATCATAGCGGGAACAGAAGCCACGCAGGTACAGATCACGATCAATGGAGAGACAAAGGCTGTCTATATGGAAAAGATCGATCTTTCGCAGCCTTTGGAAAAAGATATGGACTGGGTCGCAGTAAATGACGACGAATGATCAAAAGAAAATTAGTAATGGCATGTTTGTTTGTACTGGCCGTTCAACTGGCTCGTGTCTGCCTGCTGGCAGATACGAAAGACCAGCAGATGACCCTGGCAGAAGAAAATTCCTGACGGAACAGAGGTTTCCGTCAGTGGTACAGTGGAGTGGGTCAGGGCAAAAAGAAAAGATAACGGCAGTCTGTCTCAGCAAAAAATCAGGTGAGATACGCCGGAACCATTCTGAAAGAATCGAAATTAGTGGTCTGTATCAGACCGGATCAGCTAAAAGAACAACTGAATATAGGAGATAAAGTGATCGCGGAAGGGGAAAAGGAATCTTTGATGCAGCACGCAATCCCGGTAATTTTGATCAGAAAGAGTATTACAGAAAGCAGGGTATTCATGTAAAGGTCAGGGCGGATACGCTGGAGAAACAATCGGAAAAATCTTTGCTGTATGACCGGATCAAAAAAATGAAATGTGGAGTGGAAGCAAAAAAACTTTCAGGACAGCTTCAGACGAAAGATGGGATCTTATTATGGCGGGACGATTAGTGCCATTTTACTGGGAGAAAAGAGCGGGCTGGATGAGGAGATGCGGAAACTGTATCAGAAAAACGGAATGGGACATCTTCTTGCGATTTCTGGCCTGCATATGTCATTGATCGGAATGGGACTCTATTCCTTTCTGCGAAAAGCCGGTACTTCCTTTTTCACTGCGGGGATGGCGGGCAGTAGTTTCCTGTTATTGTATACCGGGATGACAGGGAATGGAATTGCAAGTCAGAGGGCATGGATTATGTTTGCAATGCGAATGGGAGCAGAAATAACTGGAAGAGAATACGATGCACTGACCGGACTGGCAGCAGCCGCAGTATGGATCTGCCTGAGACAGCCGTTGTATCTGACAGATGCGGGATTTTTACTTTCTTTTGGTGCAATTTTGGGGATAATTCTGATAGAACCGGTGTATGCGGGGGAAAAAGCGGAGAAGGAAAAGAAGGAGCGGGAAAAGAAGCCGGTTTTCCTGAAAGGACTTTCAGCAAGTTTTGCAGTGAATACGGTACTGATGGGACCGGTACTCTGGTTCTATTATGAGATTCCGGTATACTCGGTCATTCTCAATCTGGTGGTAATCCCGCTCCTGCCGGTTGCCATGGGAGCAGGGCTTTTGGGGTTGGGAATCCTCCGGTTTTCAGAACGGGCAGGTGGTGGATGTCTGAATCTCTGCAAAGCAATTCTGTGGATCTATGACAGAATCGGAGAACTGGCTGCCCGGCTGCCTGTCAGCCGGTGGGTTACAGGAAAACCGCCACTGTATCTGCTTGTGATTTACTATGGGCTGATACTATGGATCTGCATCTGGTTTTACCGGCTGAAAGAACGAAGAACAGAAAAGGAACAGAGAAAAACAAAATCGAGAGAAAGATGGATGGGGGTGCCGGGAATCCTGCTGGTGTGTCTTAGTGTACTGCTGCCAGGAAGCTGCTGGCTGATGCATCAGGTGCAGGGGCAGGTCACAGTGACAGTACTGGATGTGGGGCAGGGAGATGGAATCTGTATCCGGATGCCGGGAGGAAAGAACTGTCTGATAGATGGTGGAAGCAGTGATGTCAGTTCCGTCGGAGCATACCGGATCGAGCCATATCTCCTTTATTGTGGGATCAGAAACATTGATTATGCATTTGTGAGTCATGGAGATGAGGATCATATCAGCGGAATCCGTGAACTGCTGGAAGATCAGAGGCTTGGGATCGGAATCAGGACGTTAGTACTTCCGGCAGAAGAATACTGGGATGAGAAATTAAAAGAACTGGCTGTGCTGGCGGCAGAAAATGGAACAAGGATCGCAGAGATACATGCCGGAGAGCAGGTCGTGGACGGAACAGGAGAACAGAAGATGAGCCTTCGATGCATCGGCCCGGAAATGGGACTTTCCGAAAGTGGAAATGCTGCATCCATGGTACTGCAGGCAGAATATGGAAAACTTTTCAATGCTTCTGACCGGAGATGTGGAAGGAGCAGGGGAGAAACAACTGGTCAAAAGTGGAAGACTCGGAAAATGCAGGATACTGAAAGCAGCACATCACGGTTCAAAAAAATTCAGGTACAGAAGAGTTCCTTGATGCAGTTGAGCCGCAGATTGTTTTAATTTCAGCAGGACGGGGAAACCGTTATGGTCATCCACATGAAGAAACGCTGGAACGGTTAAAAAGCAGAAACTGTCAGGTTTATTCAACACAGCAGTGTGGAGCTGTCACGATCCAAAGTGATGGAAAGAAACTGTTTTTCAGCAGAAAATGTGGTGGCGGTGGCAGTGACTGAGGAAAAATATCTTGCGTGATATCCCTTGTCAAACTGTCTGTTTATCTTATATAATAGAAGAGCTATGAAAAAATTGAATGAAGATTTTAAGAGTGGAAAATTTGAGCAGGTATATCTTTTATATGGTGAAGAGGGATACCTGAAGAAGCAATATAAAAAACGGTTTATCAAGGCGATGATCCCGGAGGGCGATACGATGAATTATGCCCATTATGAGGGAAAGAATATTCCGGTCAAAGAGGTGATTGATCTGGCTGAGACGATGCCTTTTTTTGCGGAAAAAAGGCTCATCGTATTTGAAAATACCGGATTTTTCAAGACTGCGGCAGGAGCAGAACTGGCAGATTATATCAAAGAGATGCCGGAGACAACCTATTTTATTTTTGTAGAAGAGGAAGTCGACAAGCGGAATAAGCTTTATAAGGCTGTGAATACAAAAGGATACGCAGCGGCACTGACCATGCAGGATGAAGAGGTCCTGAAAAGGTGGATCGGGCAGATCTTACGCAGAGAAGGAAAAGAAATGTCCGGAGCGACCATCTCTTATTTCCTTGGAAAAGTCGGAACGGATATGGAAAATATCCAGAGAGAGCTGGAGAAAGTCATCTGCTATGGGATTGACAAAGCTACACTTACCAGGGAAGAGATTGATGCAGTGTGTGTAACGCAGCTTTCCAACCATATTTTTGATATGGTGGATGCGGTAGCGACGGGGAATCAGAGAAAGGCACTGGATCTTTATTATGAGCTGATCGCACTGAAAGAACCGCCGATGCGGATTTTGTATATGCTGACGAGGCAGTACCGAAGCCTTTATTTTGTAAAAGCATTGATGAATCAGGGGTATGGGAAAAAAGAAATTGCATCCAAAGCCGGACTGCATCCGTTTGTAGTCGGGAAAAGTATGGTGCAGTGTAAGCGGTTCAGGATGGGACAGCTCAGGCAGAGTATGGAAGAAGGTGCCGGACTGGAACAGGCTGTGAAGACCGGAACTTTAAGTGAAAATCTGGCGGTGGAGCTTTTTATAGTGAAGCAGTCAGAAAAGAGATAAGATGGAGGGCGAACATTGTCAACGATTGATCAGAATCATATAAGGAACTTTTGTATCATTGCACATATCGATCATGGAAAATCCACACTGGCAGACCGTATCATTGAGATGACGGGACTGCTCACAAGCCGTGAGATGCAGTCACAGGTGCTGGATAATATGGATCTTGAGAGGGAGCGTGGAATCACGATCAAGGCACAGGCAGTGCGTACAGTTTACCGGGCAGACGACGGAGAGGAGTATCTTTTCAATTTGATTGATACACCGGGACATGTGGATTTTAATTATGAAGTTTCGCGAAGTCTGGCGGCCTGTGACGGAGCAATCCTGGTAGTCGATGCGGCACAGGGGGTTGAGGCTCAGACGCTGGCAAATGTATATCTGGCACTGGATCATGATCTGGATGTGATGCCGGTCATCAACAAGATTGATCTGCCAAGTGCAGAGCCGGAGCGTGTAAAAGAAGAGATTGAGGATGTCATTGGAATTGATGCGGAAGATGCACCGTTGATCTCAGCGAAGACAGGACTGAACGTGCATGAAGTCCTGGAGCAGATTGTGAAAAAGATTCCGTCACCGGTAGGAGATCCGGATGCACCACTGCAGGCACTGATCTTTGATTCTAAATATGATTCTTATAAAGGAGTCATTGTCTTCTGCAGGATCAAAGAGGGAACGGTCAGAAAGGGAACTCCGATGCTGATGATGGCGACCGGGGCGAGAGCTGAGGTTGTGGAAGTCGGAACATTTGGTGCGGGACAGTTCATTCCATGCGATGAACTGGAAGCAGGAATGGTCGGATATATTACGGCAAGTCTGAAAAATGTAAAAGATACCCGTGTGGGAGATACGATCACGAATGCAGAGCGGCCATGTGCTGAACCATTGCCGGGATATAAAAAAGTAAATCCTATGGTTTATTGTGGACTGTATCCTGCAGATGGAGCTAAATACCCGGATCTGAGAGATGCACTTGAAAAGCTGCAGCTCAATGATGCAGCATTGCAGTTTGAGGCAGAAACTTCTGTTGCATTGGGATTTGGATTCCGTTGTGGATTTTTAGGACTGCTTCATCTGGAGATCATTCAGGAGCGTCTTGAGAGAGAATATAATCTGGATCTTGTAACAACTGCACCGAGTGTTATTTATAAGATCCATAAGACAAACGGGGAAGTTATTGACCTGACAAATCCGACCAATATGCCTGATCTGTCAGAAATTGAATATATGGAAGAACCGATGGTAAAAGCGGAGATCATGGTAACATCTGAATATATCGGAGCCATCATGGATCTTTGTCAGGAACGTCGCGGAGTTTATCAGGGCATGGAATATATCGAAGAGACAAGAGCTGTGCTGACCTATCATCTGCCATTAAATGAGATTATTTATGATTTCTTTGATGCATTGAAATCGCGTTCCAGAGGTTATGCATCCTTTGATTATGAAATGCTGGGATATGAGCGTTCAGAACTTGTGAAACTGGATATCCTGATCAATAAAGAAGAAGTGGATGCACTTTCCTTTATTGTTTTTGAGGGAAGTGCTTATGAACGTGGAAGAAAGATGTGCGAGAAGCTGAAAGAAGAAATCCCACGTCAGCTCTTTGAGATCCCGATCCAGGCAGCAGTCGGAAGTAAGATCATAGCACGTGAGACAGTAAAAGCAATGAGAAAGGATGTTCTTGCCAAGTGCTACGGCGGTGATATTTCCCGTAAGAAGAAACTTCTGGAGAAGCAGAAGGAAGGTAAAAAGAGAATGCGTCAGGTAGGAAATGTTGAGATTCCGCAGAGTGCATTTATGAGTGTCCTGAAGCTGGACGATAACTAAAAAAAGTATTGATCTGAAGTTTATATGAATTTATGAATAATATGAAAAAAAGAGATTTGGAACTGTATCTTCACATTCCTTTCTGTGTAAAAAAATGCAACTACTGTGATTTTTTCTCAGCAGCAGGAAGCAGAGAAGAGCAGGAAGCATATGTGCAGGCAATGATACAGGAAATACGCGGTTATAAAGACAGTCTTCACTCTTATGAGGTGAAGACTGTCTTTCTCGGAGGAGGAACACCATCCCTTCTGTCAGAAAGGCAGGCAGAAGAGCTTTTTCAAAGTCTGTATGATAGTTTTACAATTCAGAAAGATGCTGAGATCACGATGGAAGTGAATCCTGGTACAGTGAACCTGGAAAAGCTGAAGCAGTATAAAGCAGTAGGTGTGAACCGTCTAAGTCTTGGGTTACAGTCAGCCCGGAATGAAGAACTGCAAAGACTGGGAAGAATACACACGTATGAAGATTTCCTTGCTACGTGGAACTTTACAGAAAAGGCAGGATTTGAGAACCGGAATATTGATCTGATGTCGGCACTTCCGGGACAGACGATGGAGTCATGGGAAGATACGCTGGAAAAAGTGATCGCTCTTGAACCGGAGCATATATCGGCATACAGTCTGATCCTGGAAGAGGGAACAAGATTTTATCATTGGTATCAGGAAGGAAAGTTTGATTCCGGTGAATGGAAACTCCCGTCGGAGGAAGAAGAATATCGGATGGGGGAATGGACAATAGAACGGCTTGCAAAGGCGGGAATGGAACGTTATGAAATTTCAAATTATGCAAGAACAGGACAGGAATGCAGGCATAACCTGGGGTACTGGGACAGAGTGGAGTATCTTGGGATTGGTGCAGGTGCATCCTCTCTTCTCAGAAACAGAAGGTTTTCACATATAAGGAACAGAAAGACTTATATAGAAGCAATCCATGAAAAACAACCCATTGAAACAGAGGAAGAACTTTTGTCAGAAGAGTCTCAGATGGAAGAATTTATGTATCTGGGCTTACGGAAAGTGAATGGAATTTCAAAAGAAAAATTTGAGCGAACCTTTCAGAAACCGATCAGTGAAGTATATGGAACTGTCATAGAACACTTCCAGGCAGAACATTTATTAGAATGTAAGGGAGATCGCATTTTTCTGTCTCGCAGAGGGATGGATGTAAGTAATTACGTGCTGGCGGAGTTTTTGCTGGGAGAATAAATTTGTAGTTGTTGGGGTGATACGCTTGTAAAGCAAAAGACTTCTTTATGGCGAAGCGGACGCGGAAAGCAGGGATATTCCTTCGCGGTGCAGGCCCGCTTTACCTCAGCCCGTTGACCGTTTGTAACTCGAAAGTGGAAATCTTCGTGCAAAGGCACTCGATTTACTTTCTCTAACAAACGCTGCAAAGTGTCTTCGGA
>ENA-OQDC01000794-OQDC01000794.1-human-gut-metagenome-genome-assembly--contig:-NODE-794-length-19666-cov-4.827627_pt1 | contig 19666 bp, 11 predicted proteins | sample MGYA00242770_ERZ504601 | MGnify/ENA primary metagenome ERZ504601 (study PRJEB26092, sample SAMD00036305) | human gut metagenome | host: Homo sapiens | study: EMG produced TPA metagenomics assembly of...
AACACCTCACCCACATTGGAACTCAGCAGGTAGCGCAGGAACTTGCGGATGTTGTCGAAGATCACGCGACCCTCGCGTACGGCGGCCCACGATGGTGGAGAAGTTGTCGTCCGCCAGAATCATCTTGGCGCTCTGCTTGGTCACTTCGGTGCCGGTGATGCCCATGGCCACGCCGATGTCCGCGGACTTGACTGCCGGGGGCATCGTTCACACCGGTCCGCCGGTGCCATGGCCACGATGTTGGCCTTGGCGCTGCAAGGATTCGACGATCTTGAGCGTTGTGCTGCGGGGGCCACGCGCGCGTACACGGACACTTCGGACGTGGCCTTGTCGAGCGCGGCCTCATCGGGCAGCTGGTCGAGCTGGTCGCCGGTCAGGGCCTTGCCATCCTTGGCGATGATGCCAAGGTCGGAGGCGATGCGGGCGGCGGTCAGCGGGTGGTCGCCGGTGATCATCACCGTGCGGATGCCGGCACGATGGGCCTCGGTCACGGAGTCGCGCACCTCAGTACGCGGCGGATCGATAATGCCGACCATGCCATTCCAGATGAGATCGGTTTCAATGGCTTCGGCCTGATCGGCGATGTCGGACACCTGGCCTGCAGCGTTGACGCTTACACCGGGCACATCAGCCAAAGAACCGGTTTCCAGCGGACGGCAGGCCTCGCCAAGCGTACGGTAGGCCTCGGAGGAGAGACGTTCGACGGTGGCGAGAATCGACTGGCGATCGCCTTCGGTGAGCTTACGGACCTGACCACCCACGCGGATGCGCGTGCAGTAGCTCAACAGCACGTCGGGCGCGCCCTTGGCGAACACGGTGAGCTTGTCTGAATCGGTGCTGTCCTTGGCGATGATGGACATGCGCTTGCGTTCGGAGGTGAACGGAATCTCGCCAACGCGCGTGTATCGCTTGATCTTGCGATCGGCCTTGACCTTGCGTGCGGCCACGATCAGCGAGACTTCGGTGGGGTCGCCCACAATCTCCCAACGGCCGTTCTCCTCGCGTAGTTCGCCGTCGTTCGCGAGCGTGCCGGCCACGAGCGTGGCGACGACTTCATCGGCCACAATCTGGGCCTGCTCGGATTCAGGACTGACGCCGCCGGTCATAACCATGCGGCCTTCCGGCGCGTAACCGGTGCCAGTGATCTGCACTTCGCCGGACGGGGTGACCACACGTTCCACGGTCATCTCGTTGCGGGTCAGCGTACCGGTCTTATCCGAGCAGATCACGGAAGCGGAGCCCAAGGTCTCCACCGAATGCAGTTTCTTGACGATGGCGTTGTGCGCGGCCATACGCTGCACACCAAGCGCCAGCACCACGGTCAGGATGGCGGCCAAGCCTTCCGGCACGGCGGCCACAGCCAGCGAGACAGCCAACAGCAAGGAATCAATCACGTCATGGACGTCGTTGAAGCCTTCCAGCACGGCGAGCGCCACCAGCACCACGACAGCGATGACGCACACCGCAATGCCGAGGATCTTGGAGACGTAATCCATCTCCTTCTGCAGCGGAGTTTTCTCATCTTCGGTGGCGGAGAGCATGTCGGCGATCTTGCCGACCTGCGTATTCATACCGGTGCCGGTCACGATTGCGCGGCCGGTGCCTTGCGTCACGGAAGTGCCGTTGAAGATCATGTTGGCGCGGTCGCCCAGCGCCTTGGCTTCGGTGAGTGTGTCCGGCTTCTTGCCAACCGGCACGGATTCGCCGGTCAGTGAAGCCTCGGCGATGCGCAGGCTGGCCGCGTTGACCAGTCGGCCATCAGCGGAGACCGAATCGCCTTCCGCAAGGACGATGATGTCGCCGGGGACCACGTCGGCGGTGTTGATGCGCATGACCTTGTCATCGCGCAGCACCGAGGTCTGCGGGGCCGTCATTTGTGCGAGCGCTTCGACGGCCGCCTCGGCCTTGGCTTCTTGCATATAGCCGAGCACAGCATTGACAATCAGGATCAAGATGATCACGATGGCGTCGAACGGCAGCACTTCGCCGCCTTCCGCGCCGGGCTGCGCATTGGCTTTTTCGATGAACCAAGCGATCACCGAGATAATAGTGGCCGCGATCAGCAGGTAGACCAGCGGATCTTGGAATTGGGCCAGGAATTTCTTCCATTTCGGTACGGGCGGGGCGCTGGCGAGCTCGTTCGGGCCGAATTTGGCCAGTCGGCGCTTGGCTTCTTCCTCGCTCAGGCCGTGGGATGGGTCGACGTTCAGGGCTTTGGCCACGTCGTCGGCGCTGGTCAGACTTGGATCGGTATCCCCCAATAGCGCTTCCTGTGCGCGCACCTCTTCCGATTCCACGACCCCGTTCGTTGCGGTCGTGGACACTGCGGATTGATCTTTGAGATCATCCATAATGTTCTCCTTGGTATTGCCGCGGAGTAGTCAGCCTTGCGGCCGCTGCCGGGTTTTCTCTCCCGGCTGGACGCACAGGACTGCGCGGTTATGGACACCGGCGCAACTGCTGCCGATGCATACGATTGCCATTATTCCATAACCGCGTGGCGCACTTGGCGCACAGCGTAATAGCGTTTTGCCTAGAACAGGCGACGCAACCAGGCCTCAGCCAAATCAGGCCAACACTGCACGCATTCGACGATGTGCGCATAGAAGCCGTTACCGGCAGTTTCCGCATTGGCCAAGGACAGGCCGTGGCTGCCTTCAGGGAACAGGTGCGCCTCAATGCTCACGCCGGCGGCCCGGCAGGCCTGGATGAGCATTAGCGTGTTCTCCACGGGCACGGCGTCGTCGGTCATGGTATGCCAGACGAAGACGGGTGGCGTTTTGGCGTCGATGTGCTTTTCGATGGAGAACTTGTCCAGCAAAGCCTGATTGTGAGCTTGGTCCCCTAGCAGGCATTGGAAGCTGCCGCGATGGGCGTACTTGCCGGCGGTGATTACTGGGTACGAGAGCATCAGCGCGTTCGGGCGCACGGCGTCCGGGTCCATGCCGCCCTGTTCGCGGATGTCTTCGTCGCCGACCGAGGTGGCGAGGTTGGCGGCCAGATGCCCGCCTGCGGAAAAGCCGAGTACGGCCACTTGCGCGGGGTTTACATGCCACTGATCCGCATTGGCGCGAATCAGGCGCATTGCCTCGGCAGCCTCCAGCAAAGCCACCGGATAGCGGCTGGGCTGCACCGAATAGCGCAGCACGAATACGGCGAGCCTTTGGCCAGGAATTGCAGGGCCACTGGCTCGGCTTCGCGGTCAGAAGTCATGGCGTAGCCGCCGCCAGGCAAAATCAGGATGGCCGGGCGTATACGGTCCGGTTCCATCTCCTCGCTGTTGTCGGCCACATAGCCAAAGAATCGCGCCTCGCTGCCATCAATGCCAACGATGGTTTGTTGAATGTATTGCATGCCATACATCATACGCGCAGAGAATAGTTCTCGATAAGAACCACTCGCCATATGCGGTCTTGCCCGTATCTCCAAACCGAATAACACTTACAGCGAATCGTGAAGACTGCGGGCCATGGCGCGGTCGCGCGAGCCTTTGGTGAGCTTGAGACCGAGGGTCACGGCAATCAACACAACAGTGCAGGCGATCCACAGCGTTCGACCGCCGAAGTTGCTGATAGTCCAGCCACCAATCAGCGGCGCCAGCGCAACCGACACCGACCACACTACGTTGTAGACGCCCTGATACGTGCCACGCGCCGACGCGGGTGCCATGGCGGCAACCGTAGTGGTGGCGATAGGGAATGTGCCCAGCTCACCCAGCGTCCACAGCACTACGGCAAGCGCGAATCCGCCCCAAGAATGGGCCGCGGCCTGCACCGCATAGCCGATGACGGTTACGGCGAGGCCCATCACCAGCACGCGTGAATTGCCCATGCGCGCGAACAGTTTCATCGCGGGAATCTGTAGCAGGCACAACATACCGCCATTGATGGTGAGCAGCACCGAATACTCGCCCAGCCCTAGACCAAGGTCCGTCATGGCAATGGGCAGGCCGGAGGTGCTTTGGAAGTACACAAGGAAGTAGCCGAACATCAGCAGGGAGAAGCCGAGGAATGGAGTATCGGTGAGCACGCGCCGCCAATTGCGAGACATGGCGCCCTTGACACTGGCAGCCGGTGCGGCATCCGAGTGATTCGGCCTCTCAATGCCGGCGAATTCCGCATGGGTAACACTGCATTCGTCTTCATGGCGCACCGCACTTGGCACCGATACAGTAATCCCCAAATGCCGCACCTCGCGGAAGAACGCAATCAGCAATATCGTGACGGCTATCATCACCGCCGCTTCAACGTAGAACATCAGCGAATACGAGATCTTGACCAGCTGGTTGGCCACAATCGGTCCAATCGCGTACCCAAAATTAATCGCCCACGATTGCAGTACGTATGCACGTTGCTGACGTTCGGCAGGCACCACATCCGCGATATACGCGGCGATGGCCGGGCTGGGCAGCGAGGCGAACGCACCATAGACGAACAGAGCCGCGCCTAAAGACACAGGATCAGTGAGTACGGAAACGACCAGTAGGGCAGCCGCTGCGCCGATTTCGCCGATGATAATCATGGATTGGCGGCCGAATCTGTCGGACAAGGTACCGCCGAACAGGCAGCCGATGATTGCGCCGAAGCCGTACATGGCCACGACTGTGCCCACCACACCCTCATCGAGGCGCAGCGCGGAAACCAAATATATCGACAAGAATGAGGTCACGAAGCGACCCATCCACAGAATCAGAATCGCCAACCATAATCCCCAATACAGCAGGGACAGTCCGAATATCATACGCTGCTTCTTCACTCTCAATACCTTACCGGCTACCGACGGCGGAATAGCCGCGTTTTGGCGCGGGGTGCTGGGACAATAGCACCTATGGCTATCAAAAAAGGACCGACCAAGGGGTCGGGTGGCAAGCATCGCAACAAACTGAAGGGCTACGGCCCCACTCCCAAGGCCGAGGACCGCGTCTATCACAAGGCGTACAAGGCCAAGAAAGCGGCCGAACGTCGGCAGATGGCCGACCCGCGTCTGGCAGCCCGCCGTCGAGTGGACAAGTTCGCTTCGGCGGATACTTCGGATCTGGTGTACGGCCGTAATTCCGTGCTGGAAGCACTGCGCGTAGGCGTACCTTCTTCCACGCTGTACATCATGTCTCGTATTGAACATGACGATCGTACTCGCGAAATCGTGAAAATCGCTGGTATGAACGGCCTGCACATGCTGGAGGCCGATCGTCTGGAGATGGATCGTATCGCCCGCTCTGGCAACCATCAGGGCGTGATTCTGAAGGTCGATCCGTTCCAGTACTCCTCGCTGAACGAGCTGGCCGATCGTGCTGAGAAGAAGGCCAAGGCAATGGAGGCCGCGAATTCGGCGGCCGCCCGTATTGCTGCGCGACCGCTGTTTATCGCATTGGACGGCGTGACCGATCCGCAGAACCTGGGTGCCGTGATTCGTTCGGCGGCCGCATTCGGTGCCAATGGTGTGATTCTGCCGGAACGCCGTTCCGCTTCAGTGAACGCCGCCGCTTGGAAGGTGTCTGCCGGTGCGGCCGCGCATATGCCGGTGGCGCGCGTGGTGAACCTGACTAAGGCACTTGAGGGCTTGAAGGAGCGTGGATACTACGTTGTCGGCCTTGACGGTGGCGGCGATAAGCTCGTCGGCGAGACTGGCTTTGAATCCGATCCGCTCGTTGTAGTGCTCGGTTCGGAAGGCAGCGGTTTGGGCCGACTGGTGCGCGAAACCTGCGACGCGATTGCCGGCATCCCGATCAGCTCGTCTGTTGAGTCGCTGAACGCTTCAGTGGCGGCGGGTATCAGCCTGTACGCGGTGTCCAACGCACGGCGCAAGGCTGCGGCGGAGTGATTGTCGCTTGAGGCCGTAATAGGTTGTACATACACGGAAGCCCCTCTATTTGAGGGGCTTCTTTGTGTGATGGGCTCACCTACAGACAGTCCACCGGATTGTCCGCTTAATGACTCCACACTGCCGCATCCGGATCGTCATCGGGGTTGTAGCCGTCGTCGTCCGGGTCGCTGTAGGTGGATTCGTCGTCAATGACGCCGGAATCGGCCTCTTCGTTAAGTTCGGCGAGTGCCTTGGAGTCAAGGCTGTAGCTCGGCAGAGCGTTGTCGATGTAGCTGGTCACGGCCTCGCCCATCGGCACGTCGTGGCCGGCCTTCTCCGCCAGGAACCAGCGATGGTCAAGCACCTCATGGAAGAACTGAGCAGGCTCGATCTGGGAGCGATATTCGCGCGGAATCATACGCACGGTCGGCTCGAACACCTCACGCATCCAGTCGGTGGCCACGATTTCCAGATCCTCGCCCTCACGCCACGTGGAGGCACGGTAGGCGTCAAGGTCGTTGAGCAGACGACGGGCCTGGTTCTCCTGCACGTCAAGGCCGGTGAGGCGCAGCAGCTTGCGGTTGGCGTAGCCGGCGTCCACCACGCGCGGGCGGACCAGCACACGCTTGCCGTCCTCGGCGGTCTTCATTTCCAGCTCGTCCACGTCGAAGCCCAGCTCGTTGAGCTTGTTGACGCGCTGCTCGATCTTCCACATTTCGTCCGGGTTGAACTTGTCGGTGTCGGTCAGGGCGCTCCACAGCGAGTGGTAGCGGTCGACTAGGCGGTTGCCCACCTCGATCTCATCCACGTCGCCGGGCAGTAGCTTGCCGGACGCCAAATCCATAAGTTCGCCGATGATGTTGGTGCGGGCCAAGTCGATATCGTATTCGCGCTGGCCGTCGGTGAGCTGGGCTTGCAGGTCACCGGTCTCGGCGTCCACCAGGAAGGCGGAGAAAGCGTCGGCGTCGCGCAGGAACAGGACGTTCGACAGGGACACATCGCCCCAGTAGAAGCCGGCCAGGTGCAGGCGCACCAGCAGCACGGCGAGGGCGTCAATCAGTCGTTCGGCGGTGTCCGGGCGCAGGTTGCGGGCGAACAACGCACGGTACGGCAGCGAGAACTTCAAGTGCCGGGTGACCAGAATCGCCTCCAGCGGCTCCCCTTCACGGGTATGACGGCCGATGACCACGGCGATCGGGGTCACAGTTGGCAGTTCGAGCTTCTGCAGTCGACGCAGGATCTCGTACTCTCGCTCGGCCACCTGGCGCGTGATCTCCTTCATGGCGTACACCTCGTCGCCCACGTGCACGAATCGCACGACGTGGCGGGAGATGCCTCGCGGCAGGTTGGCCAGCAGGTCCTTAGGCCAGGTGGCCAAGGGCTTGTGCCAGGGCAGCGTGAACATCTTTGGGTTCGAGCTGGCGGCGGTGATTTTCAGTGCTTGCGGTTCGGCTGAATTGGCGTGTTCGTCTTCGGCTTTGACAGACGTGGCCTTCAGCGCACGCGGATCCATCTGGGGCAATTCGTTCAACTCCATGTGTTCGATTTTACGTGTCGTTCGCGATGTGTGCTCCTTTGCCACGACTTCGGCGCGTTATGTTTACGGACGATTCAACTCGTCCCATGCCGCTCATTGCATATCGTTGGACTTGGTTTGCTGTGCAAGCTGCAAACGCAGCTCATCGATCTGCCGCTGCAGGCTCTCGATATAACGTGTTTGCTTGCAGATGATCAGATCGCGCACGTCACGCACATCGACCTTGCTGACTTCTCTGTCTTGCGCCGTGTCCATATCCACAGAAAACATGGCGTTCCGGGCTGCTTGCCACTTCCAGATCTTCCAGCTGCATTTTCTTCCGCCATCGGTCCATGCAGCGTTCAATACGTTTTTCGCCTATGAACTCAGGCCCTAGTCCCGCCTCACGGAACAGGTACGTGGGCGATTCGCCGGCATCGGCGCGCATCACGCATTCCCGTTTGAACCACTCGGCATACCTGATGCGTGATGGCGATACCTTCACCACCGCCCGCAGCTTGATCAGACGTTTTATCTGTGCGGATGAGAACGAGGCCTTGCTATGCGTCATGCTTTTCCTCCGTCGGCACGGAACTGGTGTGATGACTCGGTATCATCGGAGCGATATCGCACGCGTAGTTTCAACACGGCAAATGCGATGACAAGTATGACGGCCGCAACACCGGCGATACCTCCCACGGCGGCACCGGTATTGCCGATAACGCCAGGATTGCCCGGCATCTCTCCTGGGTTGTGTTCGTGTTCAGGCGGGGTGGGCGGAGTACTGGTGCTGAATTTCGGCTCTACCGTGATGTTGAGATCGGCGGCCGTATCTCCGCTGCCGGGAATCGAGATGAGGAACGGATCACAGTCGTATGCTTTGTTGACTTTCGCCGAGCTCGTGCGGGAGACCAGATATAGGCCGAGCGGCAGATTCTGGAAAGTGAGCTGACCAGCTACGTTAGTGGTGCCGGAATGCTGGTACAGCTTGTTTTTCGCCGCGTGCGTAGCGAGCTTCTTGGCAGCATCGTGATATTCACTTGATGTCAGGCGTTCCCAATCGGCAGCGAGGCCGGAAAAATCGCCGACGGTTTTATATGAGGAGACGCTACCATCATTGTTCGTTGTGACGGTGGCGACGCGCACGATGGAATAGGTATCGCCGGCAAGCGATTTGGGCGAAGCCGTGTCTCGGCCCCATACGGCATTGATGGTGAGAGCGCCGAAAGAATCAGCTTGCGCATACGGCACCATAGAGCCGAAGGCTGCAAGAACAGTGAGGACGATAGTAACGGCGGCGGCAATCATGGCAGCAATGCGCGCCGCACCATATTCGTTTCCGCTATGCAGGTCTAACATGTCTGCCCGGTCCTTTCCGCCGTGATGAATGTGATTGGTTATTTGTATTGGCTGGCTGAGGAGGCAAGTCACCGTCCGGCTCGATGGCTGCGGAGCTAGAATCATCAGACGCGACCTTGGCGCTCCCACTCTGCCGGCGTCGCCGCTCATGCCGTTGCCATAAATGCCATGCGATGAGCAAGGCAATCAGTGCAAGAGACGGCAACCAGTACTGCAGCGGAATGTCCACGTGGAACGTGGATTTGGCGTCATCCTGGTGCTGCGGCGCGTATGGGATGCGATGGCCACGCACCAGCAGCCGATGCGTATTGACCGCATACGGCGTACAAGTGATGAGCGTGACCAAATCCTTGCCGGGCTCAATTGCCAGTTGTTTGGTATCGGTCGGCAGAACGGTAGTGATCTTATCGACCTGATACGCATACGTGTCTTTAAGTATTGTGATGTAGAACTTGTCGCCTTTTTTCATAAGGTTCAAGTCCGTGAACAGTTTTGCCGTGGGCAAGCCCCGGTGGCCAGACAGCGCCGCATGAGTGGACGCGCCACCAACTGGCAGTGAGGTCTGTTCCAAGTGACCGATGCCTATCTGCAGCACTTTCTCGGCGGTACCGTGGTAGATGGGCAGGGTCTCGTGCAGACGGGGCATGGTGATGTATCCCATCATGCCGTCGCCGCTCAGATTGAGGAGGTTATTGTATTCCTTGCTGACTGCTTCGGTGTTGACGGCTGCGGCAAGCGCATCCGTGGCACCGGCATTATTGGCGGCTAACTGTTCGTTATAGGCGTGCGCGGCGGCCAGCATCTGCTGATACTGCTTATCAGAGATGGATTGTGTTGCGGCATCATAGTTGGTGACCGCGCGCGAAGCGTTCCGCATGACGAGGAAGTTGCTGATGGTCGGATAGAACAGCACGAGCAGCCCTATCGCGATCACCAGCAGCGGCACAAGGCCGCGCAGCTTCCTCTTCATACTTCTCCTTGTCCGGGGAGGCGATGGTCTTGCCTCCCTATGTTGTTATGCTCCTCTTGGCAAGTCGGCTCAGGCTGCGTGCTTAGAGGACTTGCGGTTGGACTTCACGTACCAGCCGGCGCCCAGAGCCACGATCAGCACGCCGAACACCGTGAACAAAGCCGTACCCATACCACCGGTGGAGGGCAGCTCGATGCCCTTCTTGTTTTCTACGGTTATGGAGGTGGCAGGATGGTCTGCGTCGTAGGTTTCGCCGGACTTGATAACACCCCAGTTGAGCAGCGTGCCGTCAGCGTTGTAGTTAGCCTTGATTTCCACCGTGATCGGAGCGGTCAGCTTGTTATAGTGGGCAGGCGCCTTAGTTTCCACAACCTTGTAGGTGCCTTCCTTCAGACCGGTGAACTTCAGAACACCCTGGCTGTTGGTCTTGACCGCTGTATCCGCAGCAGCGGTATCGTTGGCTCCTTTCGGACGGAAGGAGTTTTCATCAGGATTCACCGATGCAAGAGCAATCTTGTTGCCCTGAGCATCCTGAAGCTCGAACTGAGCGCCTGCAAGCTTCATATCAGTGTTGTCTGCATCCACCTTGTTGATAGCGAAGTTGAAGGTGTAGGTGTAGGTCTTGTCTTCGCCGGTTCCACCAGTACTGTTGCTGGATGGATCATTGCTGTAGATGATCTTCGCAGTGTTGTCGTTACCATTACCCGCAACGGCCGCATCAGTGTTCAAAGTGGCGGAGTACTCGACGGTGATGGTCTTGCCGGCATCATGCTGGTGCTTGGTCTTGAAATCGGTCATGTTGACTTCAAGAGAAGTCGTGCCCGAGATTGTGTCCTTAGTGAACATGGCAGTGTAATCACCAGTGTCTACTACAGTGCCGTCAATCTTCACAACGGCGGTAAAGGTGTTGCCAGTTGCAGCAGTGTTGTTCAACGTGAGACCCTTGGACAGGGTATCGGTGAACTTGAAGGTGTAGTTGGTGTACTCGGCCATATCCGGCACGGTGGAGGCGAGCTTGAAGTTCACGGTATCGCCGATCTGAGCGCTGTTGTGCGTGGAATCCTCATTACCGTTCTGAACGGTCTTCTGGATAGTCGGGTAGGTGCTCTTCAGGTTCTGTTTCACGGGGGTGCTGTTCTTCACGTTCAGCAACATGGCGTCCGTACCGCGCTTAGTGGTGGTGTCGGTGGAACCGGCAGCCGGGCTTACCACATAGTAGCCGTAAGACAGGTTGTTGATAGTAGCGGTATAGGTGTTGCCGTTCGCAGCAGCAATTGCCTCGTGCTTCAGAGAGGCACCAAAGTTCTCCTGAGACTTGACCCAATCGGAAGCCTTCTTGGCGAAGTTAACGACGTTAGCGTCCTTCAGACTGGCAACGTAATCGTAAGCCTTTTGAGAAACGTTCTCCGCAGTTGCGCCTTCAACCTGCACAATATGCAGGAAGAAATCATCCCAGCTGCTAATCAGTGCATAGCCACTGTTGGTAGCAGTGCCGTTTTCCACGGCTTCCTTGTCATAGGTGAACATCTGGTAGGCAGTGACGGTCTTGCCCTTGAATTCGGCATTGGAGCTGCTCACCTCGATGCTGCCGTCAGATGCGTTTGCCGCATTGGCGGTGGTAGCGCCGAGGCCGGCGATGCTGAACATCGTCGCTGCGGCGATAACGCCCGCCGCAAGCTTCTTGGTCAGTGAGTTCATCACTGGTTCCTTTCTCCTTGTTGTTGCCTCTCGGACTGTTGCGTGCCGAAAAGTAAGGTTGGTTGATATTGGGGTGCCCGCAACCGGAGTTACGGAAATCTTGACATCACGAGACCGCGTGGCGTCCTCGTTTTCGGGATGAGCCGGATGGGCCGGGTGCGCCGCCCGCGTTTGCCTTGAAATACCATGCGGTACCAAGTCCGAGCAGCAGCAGGCCGAACAGCATGAACCATTGGGTTCCCTGCCCGCCGGTTTCCGGCAATGGCACGGCATTGGTCACTGTGGCCACGTATTCCTTGTTAACGTCGCCAGTGGTGTTGTTCGGATCCGCCGCGTAGGAGACGGAGACCGAGTAGCCGGCGTCGGCAGGCGTCTTGCAACCTTCCGTGGCGTCAGCTCCGGCAGAGGTTGCACACTGGACGACATCCCCCTTGCCGAACATCATCCAGGTTTCGGTAACGGTGTACGTGTAGTAGCGCAGCGTTCCGGCATCATCGGTGAAGGCCACCGGCAGACCCGTGATCTTCTTGCGCCATGTGCTGCTCCAGAGCGAACCGTCGGAGGAATCCAATACCTCGGTCCAGCCGTTGGTCTTCGGTACGGCGTTGCAATCGCCGTCGAAGCACTGGATGGTTTCCGGCGTGACCTTCTCCCCCGCATCATTGGTGTAGGTCGCGGTGATCTTCAACGCGATGGCATCCGGACGAGTGACTCGGCCGTAATCCTTCCACACCTTCTGCACGGTCAAGTCAACGCTCCGGCAACCGTCCTTGCCGCACGGGTCCTGGCCGTCGTCCGGTTCGGGGGTGAGTCCGCCGTTGTTGTCGGTCACGGTCGCGTCGAGCATGAGCACTGCCTTGGCCGGGGACTGGTAGGCATCGAGCTTTGTGCTGCTGCCATCAGCCACAGTCACGGCATCCTTGATGCCAACCCATGTGGTACCAGCGTCGCCGGATGCGGAGCTGTGCACAGCGCTGCTGTCGTATGTGTTGACCACGTCGAACAGCTTCACTTCCCAACGATCGAGTCCGGTGTTCAGCGCATCGTCTGCCGTGTTCTTCTGCGAGAAGATCTTGTTGCCGTCCTGTGCGGAGGTGCGGGCCTCACTAGCGTTCGCGGCCGCCTTGCGGTAAATGCGATAGGTGTTGTATGCCTTGTCGCCGTTGCCGTCATCGACCGGTCCGAGGATGTCGCTCATGGTGTTGAAGTCCCATACGGACTTGAGTTTGGTGTTCGAGAACGGGTCGACCAGTCCGCTGGCACCGCGGATCGTGTCGGCGTAGACCATGTGGTCGTCTGCCAGCACGCCCTCGTCGTTCAGTCCGGCGAAGCCGCCCGTGTAGCCTGTGGAAAGATCCTTCACACCGTCGGTATCCTGAGTTGCCCCTCCGCCGAACACGTCATAGCCATTGGCGATGCCCGTTACGGTGGACTGTTCCACGCGAGTACGGTTGCCCTTGATGAGCTGGACGGTCAGGTTGCTGCCCGAACCATCCATATCAATGCCGTCTTTGCTGCAAGGCAGTTTGATGACACTATCGCCGATGGTGACAATCGCCACGTCGGTCTGCTGCTGGTTTTCATCATCAGCCTTGGACAGAGCAACGCTCACCTTCAGTCCGAACAGGTTCACGTACAGCACGTTGCCTTCCGAAAGCACCTTGAGATCGAATACCTTGCCGAAGATGGCCGGGAACCACTTGCCTAAATCGATGACGCCGACCTGTTCCGCCTTGTCGAGGTACAGGAGCTTGACCAGCGCGTTCACCACTTGCAGCAGCAGTTCCACAAGTACAGAGTTGACCTTCGCGTCAACCAAATAGGCACGGCTGGTTTCACCGACGAATCCGCCGGCAATCTCACCGCTAGTGACCTTCTTGAGATTGTCAGACGTGCAGCCCTTCACCCTGGCCAAATCCACGTATCCAACAAAACCGCCTGCGACCTCACGTCCGGTAGCCTTATCGGTGGCTTTGCCGTAATTGTCGCCATGGTGTGTGGCGGTGACGGTATAACCGTCCGGGATGCCGGTGACGCGCGAATCGCCAACGTGCGAGCCCCAGATGTCAAGTACGCCGGCCGTAGCACCAAGCAGATTGAGCGCATCCGTGCCGAGTTGTGCATTGTCGGCGGCGACCGTGCCGGATTTGCCAAGATGCCCGATGAAGCCGCCCACGTAGTTCACGCCGGTCACACTGTCGAGGTTGGTGACCGCAGACTGCTTCACAGAGCCATTGATCAGTCCACCGCCGAAGCCACCGACCGCACCGGTGTAACGCTTCGAGTCAAGCATGCCCTTTGTGGTGGAATCATGGGCGACAATCTGGATGCCGTCGCTCACACCGTTGACCTGACCGTCATAGATGAAGGTGCGGAATGCTTCGAGCACGCCCACGTTGCCGACCTTGAGCAGTTTGAGCAGCAGGTTGGTATCCTGCTTATCGCCGGCCTCGCCGCCGCCGACGGAAGCGACGCTGGATACATCAGCAAGACCAAAGAAGCCACCGGCGTATTGCCCGCCTTCGACAGCGCGCAGCCCGTTAACAGTAAGAGAAGCCGGGTCATTGTTCGGATCCGCTTCACTGCCGGTACCTTTGGCGGAATCCTTGTCACCGAGGATCGCGGCTTGCAACGAACCAGCGAAACCACCGGCGTTCAGGGCATACTTGGCTGTGGTATTACCCTTATCGTCCTTGCTCTCATATGCGCCATTGACCGTGTATCCCCATGCCGGGTCATCCGAGCTCACATGTGCACCGCGAATCGTCGTAACCGTGGCCTGCAATACGCTGACCAGACTTGCCGGGTTCGATACCAGCGAGTCGAGGATTCCTTGCAGGAATCCCTCGGACGCATTGGTGTCCACATCCGCAACCGCACCGGCAGTGGCCACGCCGATAAATCCGCCGACATTGTTGCGCCCTTCCACCTTGCGCAGGTTGGAAACGTTGGCGCCGGCAGCGGTGACACCCTCGACAAGCTTCTGGCCGTTCTGGTCGAGATCGCCCCAGATCTGGCCACCGACCGCGAGACCGGCATAGCCTCCGGCATTACCGGTACCGTGCGTGATGTCTTCACCGGTGGCCACGACCTTCATACCCTTGCGGTAGCCGGCCACGCTCGAAGATTTGACGACGGGCACAAATACCTGTGCCACGTCGAGCATCTGTCCCAAATCAAGTTTGATGCCTTTGTCGCCGAATAGTTGGATAGAGCCGAACGAGGATGCCGAGCCGGATTCCATCGTGCCTGCATAACCGCCTGCCGCACGCATGGCAGAGACGGTCTTGACATCCATCGACTGGCCATCGGTGATCGTGCCGGTGCGCATCAGACCGACGTGTCCGCCGGCGACGCCGGAATCATGCAAGTTCGCGCCAGTCCGATACTCCGCACGTCCTGCGACGACGTTGAATCCGAAGATGTAGGATTCGAGGAACTTGTCCAGGGAATCCTGGTCGGTAACAGAGCCCGCACCATCAGCCGTGGTCACATCGGTGAATTCCTTGCCATACGCACCGTACTTGCCGATGTTGTCGACCCACGTCTTCCACTGGTCGTAGCTCATATTGCGCAGCGGACCAGTGACCTTCGAGTGCTCCTCGGTCGGGTAGACCACGGACAGCACGCCGGCGAGGTTGCCGGCCTTGATGAGACCGCCGAGCAAGGAGAGCGAACCGCCTTCAGCGGTATCGGCCGCTTCCATGAAGCCGGTGTAGCCGCCGGCGATTTCGGCACCGTATACGCTGCGGATGCGCGCGGCATAGGCTACGCGTTGCGGCCCGTTGTATTTGCCGTCGGTGTTCTCCTGCTTCCATGCTGCGGTGTTGTTGCCCCAGATATGGCCGCCGCGGTTACGTCCCGCATAGCCGCCGGCCATGCCGCGGCGTGTGGTCGTATCCGATGCCGCCTGTGCGCGCACCGCGCCGCCGCACACTGTGGCATCGGTCGAGCTGTTGCGAATCGTCGGCACGAAGTCCTGCACGAGCGAGAGCAGGTTGTCGAGGTTGACAAGCTTCTTGAGCACGCTGCCGTCACCAAGCACGTTCGCCACGGCTCCCGGCTGCATGGCGCCCACGTAACCGCCGGCCGAAACCTGGCCGATGATGTATACGAACTCATGAGAGCTCGAGTCCTGAATATGGCCGCCTTCGATGTCTCCGGCGAAACCACCAGCCATACCCAGTGGATCGGGCTCATTGTTGGCATTCCTATGATCTGCGGTGCTGGCCAGCACGGAGTATCCGCCGATGCCGCCAGTCACATCGGAGTGTTCAATCGACGAGACGACGACATCCAGCACACTGAGTACATCGTTGAGATTGACGTTCTGGCCGAGCAGGCTCAGGCCACCACCCACAGCTGCCGCCGAGCCGATGTCCATTTTGCCGATGTAACCGCCGGCGTATCGCGCAGCGGTGACTGCATATGTGCTGTCTTTGCTCAGATAGGTGTCGTCGATGGATCCGGTGGTTTCCAGATTCTTCGGTGCCTTGACATCAGTACGGCGCAGTTGGGTCACACTGGAATGGGACACCTGCACACCGGAACCGTATCCGATGTAGCCGCCGGCGGAACCGGATTGCGTATCGGACTGATCAAATCGGGTGGCGGAGACGGTGAAGCCGGGATCGTCCGGGTCGGAAATCTTGTTGCCGCTGGTGGTCTCCACGGTGGTGGCATCGGAATGCACGCCCGCGTAGGAGATGAACGGCACATAGCCCTGCACCACCTGCAACAGGTTGGCGAGATCCACCGTACCGAATTTGCCGAGCAAACTCAGGCCGCCGTTGCCAGCCGAAGCGAGCGCGCCGGAAACGACCTTGCCGCCGAAACCACCTGCGTATGCGCCGCCGGTCACATGGTCAAGGTTGACAACGGCCACGGGGTTGGCTTGAACGCGGGACTGCACGTCTGCCAGCGTTGAGTCGTTCTCGAGATCGGTTTCGGAGAACTGGTTGACCTTGCCGCTTTGGAAGTTTCCCGCATAGCCGCCCGCGATATCGCCTTCGACATAACCGCCGTTGACGTACGTCACGGTGGTATCCGTATAACTTGGAATCAGATACGGTACGGCACCGAGCAGGTCGTTCACGGACAGTAGGCCGCCTTTGATCAGGTCATCCAATACGCTGGAATCTTTTGCGTTGCTGAGCGCGTCGGCGAGGCCGCCGGTGGTGGAGAAGCCCACGAAACCGCCTGCCACACCATCGGACGTGCTGGTATCGGCTGTGACCGATTTGAGGTTTGTCACATGGCTTTCCCGGGTCTTGGTGCTGTTGGCCTGACCATAGAAACCGCCTGCAGCGTAATCGGTGGTCTCGTTGTTCTCGTTCTTGCCGGTCGCCTTGACCGTGAATCCGTTGGCGATGCCGTTCACATTCGATGCAGTGACTGCAACCGAAGAATATTGGGCAACCGATAGCAGACCGGAAAGCTTGATAAGCCCAAGCACATTGAGCCCGCCGGCACCAACGGCGTCGCCTGGTCCGGAGAAGCCGATGAAACCGCCGGCTTCTCCCCTGGCCGAGACCGTGGCCAGATTGGTAAGGTTCGTGTTGTCCACGTCGCCGCCGGTGGCGCATCCGATGGCACCGCCCGCATAGTATGAACCAGCCGTCACCGTCAAACCGGATGCCGGAGCGGTGACAGACATGTTCTCCACGGTGAACGCGGCAAACTGGTCGAACTTCTTGAGCGTGGCGATATCGCCAATTTTCACCACACTGTTGAGCAACCCAGCTACCGTTGTCGGTTGCAGATTGCCGGCGATGCCACCCGCGTAGGAGCCCGTGGCCGTGACCGATTCAAGGCCTTCTATGGTGGTGGAACGCTGCTGCGGGAAGTCACGAGGATTGTTGTGCTTCCAGAATGTGAGTTTTTGAAGGCGGTTCTGCGAGGAATCGCCGATCACCGTGCCCGATCCTTCGCCCACGAGACCGCCCGCGTAATCGCCACCAGCCTTAACGGTGAGGGAGCCCTTCATCTGCGTGCCGAGAATCACGGAGGGATTCACACCGACGATGGACAGCAGTTCTCCCGCACCACTACCGCTGCCGCTCAGCAATTTGGCCACAGCCTTGGTGAGTTGTTTCAGCAGCGATGCGTTCGCGGCATCGTCCGTGCCGAGTTCCAGGCCCCATCCCACGGAGGCAAATCCGGTGAATCCGCCGGCATGGGATTTATCAGTAGACACGGCAGCCGTGGCTGAAATCGTATTATTGACCGCGTAGGCATTGGCCATCGCGCCGCTAAATCCACCGGCATAGTCCGTGGCAGATACAGTGACCTTGCCATCGCCGTCGACGGTCAGGTTGCTGTTCTCGATGAGGCTCTGCGGACGCAGCGCAGACAGCAAATCAATACCAAGCGAGTTGAGCAGACCACCTACATTGCCATTGCGGCTTATTCCGGCGAAGCCACCGGCGTATTGCGTTGCCCGCACGGTGAAACCGTTCGTGCTCGTCACCGAGGAGTTCTCGATGATTGCGCCAATCTGTGCACCGACGAAGCCGCCGGCTTGCGGATTATTCTTGTTGCCGATCACCACGTTCTTTTTGAACCCGTTCACCGAACTGTTCGAGATGACCGGGTTGTAGTAGCCGACCGGAATCAAGGCATTCAGTCCGAGCGTGCCGGACAGCAACCAGTTCACCAAATCGCCCAGCCCGAGGAATGGGATGACACCCAAGATCTTCGAGAGTACATTGGTGAGCGTTCCCACGATGCCGGAGACCGCATCGTATCGGGTTGCGCCCTCAACATATCCCACGAAACCACCGGTCATACGGCTTACGCTGGATACCGAAACATCCGCCACTTCACAATCCGTGACCTTGGCATCGCCGTAAATACGGCCGGCGAACGCACCCGTGGCGAGATTGGAAGGATTGTCTTTGTGCAGGGTGAGCAGACCTTGAAGATTGAGGTCAAGATTTACTTGTCCGAATGTCAGCAGTTTCAACGCCTTAAGCAGAAGATCCAAAAGTCCACCCACTGCCGAAGTGAGTGTGCCGAGCAGTGTCGGCGGAATATATGACTTGCTTGCCTGATTCGTCACAGACACGTCCTGCAGCTTGAGGTTCGACACCACGGCCGTACCGGCGCTGCCCAGACTGGTGTTGTTCATCACGGTCTTGTTCGTGATCGAGGCGAAGAAGCCGATGCCCTGCTGCTTGCTGACGTCCAGCTGCTTGCCCTGTTGATTGACGACCACATGGCTGATGACCGGCCGAGCTGCTGTGGTATGCTCCACGCTTGCGCCATCCGCGCCGACAGCCTTCCACAGGCTAGCCACAGCGTCTGCGCTGTTGGAGACCGCGCCGAGCATGGTGCCGGAGAACATGAGCGGAGTCCACTCAGTACTGGCGGTATCCGCCGCGTTCTTGGACAAATCGATGTCACGGAAGATCAGATAATTCGCATCGGCCGAATATGTCAGACCAGTGTTGGCGGCAGAGTAGTCCGCTTGCGTACCATCAGCACCCACGCCGTAATACCTGGTGCGGGTCTTATCAGCGTCCACTTTCGTATGACATATCGCCAGCGAATTGTCATAGTCGGAGGCATCAGCATTGCGCAAGGTATCCGAATCGGCAAGATCGGCGTCACCGGCGTATTCAGTGGACGACGCGCCATCTACCCAGTGGTAGCCAAAGAGTCCTTGCCCGGTGCAGGTCTGCGTGACCTTGTTGATACGGCCAATAACCTTCTTGCCGGAACCAATCGCACGCAGCTGCTGCTCGTTGCCGATCAGGATGTAGGTCTTGCCGTTGATCTCCTTGGTGACCTGACCTTCAAAGTCACGGCCGCCAAGCGCCGTCGCGGCGACCTGCACATTGGCCTTCGCCGGCGATTGATCCGCCTCAGTCGAAGAATCGTTCTTGGCACCTTGAGAAGAAGTATCAGTCGGAGCCTGCGTTTGGGTTCCGTCATTAGCGGAATCGCCAGCAGCAGCCCCTGCTGCGGCATCCGCCTTGTTGCCTGCCTCACCATTTGAGGATTCGGAAGAACCACCGGTAGTGGAAGATGAAGAAGATGAATCTTGCTGGACTTCCTGATTCGTTTCAGAAGGTGCTGGCGCACCGTTTGATGTATTGGCCTCTTCTGACGTCTTATCGTCAACATTGACATTGCGAGCAGAAGGAGCAGCTACGACAGTATTATCCCCCCCCCCGCAAGAATCACGGAGTTAGGCGGGTTCTAGTGATCGTTGCAACACCTGACCTACCGCAAGGAGGGTCAGGTGACCAGAAGCCACCGAAACGAAGACCGTGGCGGGGAACACCGTTGGACGTTCAACGGCGTCGAATATCCGACGA
>ENA-OQDC01000795-OQDC01000795.1-human-gut-metagenome-genome-assembly--contig:-NODE-795-length-19662-cov-10.257947_pt1 | contig 19662 bp, 17 predicted proteins | sample MGYA00242770_ERZ504601 | MGnify/ENA primary metagenome ERZ504601 (study PRJEB26092, sample SAMD00036305) | human gut metagenome | host: Homo sapiens | study: EMG produced TPA metagenomics assembly of...
TTAAAATCAATAATAATACTTCATCTTTAGAAACTTTTGAGGATCAGAATGATTATTTATTGGGATAAAAAAACGAACAGTAAAAACAGAATAGGACAACGGGTAAAAGAATTACGAAAGGCTCATAATCTTACTCAGAAAACACTCGCTGCCAAATTACAACTTGCAGGATATGATTTTAATGATCTGGCAATCCTGCGAATTGAACAAGGCACACGTTGCGTGCCGACTACGAAGTTGTCGCACTGGCCGAAGTATTTAATGTTTCCTGTGAATATCTTCTTGGTCTGACGGACGCTCCTGCAAAATAATTCAATTGTATTGCTGCCCATTCTATGCTAAACTATGGATAGATACTTCTGAACAACATACACTATTTATAAACCGTATGATTGGAGTGATTTCATGGAATTAACAAAAAAAGGTCCCTACAACCGATAAAAACCAGGAAAACAATCATCTTCTCCGCATGTTAGACCGGGGAATTGATGATATGGAAGCTGGTCGTGAATTGCCACTGGAAGATGCTTTTCGCAAAATCACAGAATTAAGGGATGCACGAAGAAATGCAAGAATATAAAATTATTTTAACCTGGGAAGCAATTTACGATGTCACAGACATTGCAGATTATATTGAAGAAGAATTCGGCCAGCAACGTGCTGACCGTTTTCAATCTGATCTGAAAGAACAAATGCAGAATTTAGGCCAGTTCAGTACTGCCTTTCCCCGAACTCAAATTCTGTACAGAGGATATTCCATACATAAAAGATCTTTTCCGCCATCTATTATTTTTTATATTATAATGGAAGAAACAAAAGAGATTCATATTCTCCGAGTGTTGCGCCATGAACGAGATTGGGAAAATATCCTGTTGCAAAGATCAACTTATACATATCCAGAATGAATACCTGGGAGCCGATCAGAGATTTTTCTGAAAGGCTTCCTTTTTAATTTTAATTACTTCCCACTGTCAATTAAATCATAACTCATATCCAGAAAATCTAGCGTCTTAGCTTCACTAACAGATTCATCCAAAAGAATCGTAATCCAGTGTCGCTTATTCATATGATACCCCGGTAAAAATCCATACGTTTGAATTAACATCCCAACCAGATCAGGGTCACATTTTACATCCAGGATATTAATTTTTCCATCTTCTTCTAATCCCAGTGTTTTCTTTTCCACTGCCATAATTATAGCATACCATTTTCCATTTTTATGTCGAAGCACCGCAGAATCAGGATCTTTTTTCCATAAATATTCCGGTTCCGTTCCATATTGCTCTTTCACATATTGAAAAATTTCCTCACGTTTCAAATTTATCCCTCACTTACGATTTCTTGCTCTGATTATACGCTATCAGGATTATATTCTCAACCACTTCTCACAGTTCCATTTATGTTTTATAGCTTTTGCATAGCCTGCTTTGCAGGCTACACCCCAAAAGAAGCAAGCACTGCCAGTGTCATGACAACTGGCTCATTTTGTCAAATTCCCTTTCCGGTTCATTCTACCAAAATGTATCAGGGAGTATCCCTGGCCCTCTCATATTTTATAATTTCTTAATTTGACGCTTTCACCCAGTCCTGTTAAAATAACTTACAGATACATCTGTCCAAACCAACAAAAAACCAAGTACCATAACTGTCATAGCCGAACTGGTTAGACAGTTTTTTTGTACTCTTTTTTATAGAAAAAAACGAATTGGAGGATTTCAATGAGCAAACGTACCAGAATTCATCCCGTACAATTTTATTTGAATGATGACGAACAATACATTTTAGAAGAAAAATATCGTCTTTCCAGGATGAAAAGCAAATCTGCCTTTCTACGGAAAATGATCTTATATGGATTTGTATATGAAGTAGACTACTCTCATATCCGAAAAATGAATACCCTGCTGGGCAATATCAGCAGCAATTTGAATCAGATCACCCATCGTATAAACAGTACCAATACAGTTTACCCAAAGGACCTGGACGATATAAAGGAGTTAATGGAAAAAATATGGCAGTTACAAAAATCCATGGTATCAAAACAACCGTTGATAAAGCAATAGAATACATCTGCAATCCAGATAAAACTGACCAGAAACTATATATTTCTTCCTTTGCCTGCTCTCCTGAAACAGCAGTTCTTGACTTTAAATACACTTTGGATCACACACATGACTGCCGAGATGCGCATAATGCAAATAAGGCATTTCATCTGATTCAGGCATTTTCCCCTGATGAAGTTTCCTATGAGGAAGCCCATCAGATTGGCAAAGAACTTGCGGATCGCTTACTGGAGGGAAAATACTCCTATGTTCTGACAACACACACTGATAAAGGTCATGTACATAACCATTTGATTTTCTGTTCTGCAGATAATATCACTTTTTCTCATTATCATGACTGTAAAAAGAATTACTGGAAAATACGAAATCTCAGCGACACTTTATGCCAGGAACATAACCTGTCCACAATTATGCCAGATGGTAAAAAAGGAATGAAATACAATGAATGGGCTGCAAATAAATCTGAATCCAGTAAAAAAGCGCAGCTGCGAAAAGATATCAACCAGACAATCCGAATCGTTTCCACTTATTCAGAATTTCTTACATTTATGGAAGCTAAAGGATATGAGATAAAAAACGCAGAATTTGGCGAAAACAGCAGGAAATACATTACCTTTCGTTCTCCCGATATGTCCCGTCCAGTGCGTGGAAGTGCTAAATCTTTAGGAAAAAATTTTACCAAGGAACGTATCAAAGAACGCATTAATAATAAGCTTCACAGAACTACTGTTCCTTCTGTTCGTAATAAGTTAATAGACACCAACACTCCCAATATAGCAGGAAACATTGGACTTCAGAAATGGGCAAATAAGGAAAATTTAAAAATTGTCTCTGCTGAATATAACAAGATGCTCACACATAATCTACATAATTTTTCAGAACTTGAAGACCGCATAGCCTTGTTACATATGCAGCAAAAAGAGGTAAATACCTCTGTTGTTTCTCTCGAGTCTCAGATACGTCATCTTCGAGAAATGCTGAAATATGCCGAACAATATCAGAAAAATAAAATTTACGATGACCATTATAAAAGTTCCAAAGATCCGGATCGTTATTTCCGTAAATATGAATCTCAAATTATTCTTTTCGCTGGTGCTGAACATATTTTACAGGAAAATGGTATAGACCTGAAACATCTTAATTCCAATAAGTTACAAGAGCAAATTGCAGATCTTATTTCCAGAAAGGAATCACTAAATACTCAATACGTTTCCTTTAAGCAAGAAATAAAAGAGTTGGAATTGATACATCAAAACCTATCCAAATATCTCAAACAGGATGCTCCTGAAATACAAAGATCTTCTCGTAACCAACTCCTTTCTTTGTAAAACCATAATAATAGGCAGCGATTTCACTCGCTGCCTAAATTCCCATTAAACCGATATCCTACACCTCGTACTGTTTGTATATATAATGGTTGTCCAGGATCATCTTCTATTTTTTCTCTGATATTGCAGATATGTCGCATAACCACATTATAATCACCGGAATAAGGTTCATTCCATACCAGATCATAAACCATTTCTTTTCCAAATATTCTACCTGGACTTTTCGCTAAAAGAAGTAAAATATCATATTCATATTTTGAAAGATGAACATCACTATCATTCTTTTTAACAATTCGTTCCTGTAGATATATTTTTAATTCTCCAAACCTTATAATTTCCGGTATGAATTGGTTTTTATGTTCCCAGCTAGTCAATATGTTTTCACTTATGCTTCCATTAGCATCTGTGATTCTCTCAATAATTTCTATCTTTTTCACCTTTATTGCCTCTACATTATTAATTTTATATTCTATATATCATCTGCCATTTGACTTTTTTCTTCTACAAGTAATATAATATATTTATTACATATGTAGGATTTAGCAGGAGGATTTTATTATGTCACTACCCCAAATTTCAGAAGCCGAATTTGAAGTTATGAAAATTGTATGGAAATATGCTCCCATCAATACAAATGAAATTACAGAAAAACTTACTCTAACTACCAGCTGGAGTCCAAAAACAATTCAAACTCTTATCAAGAGACTTGTTTCCAAAAAAGCTCTTTCCTACGAAAAACAAAGCCGGGTATTTGTCTATACTCCATTAGTCCAAGAAGATGAATATATACGCCAGGAAAGCAATTCTTTTTTAAAGCGATATTATAATGGAAATCTTTCTTCTATGCTGGCTTCTTACCTTGAAGACGATAAGCTCTCTTCAACAGAAATTGATAACTTACGCCATTTATTATCAAAACATCAGAAATAGGAGGTTTTGAATGAGCAACTGGATTATCCACTTTTTAATCAGTAATATCTTCATATGTATTTTTACACTTGTAATAATCGGAACAAAAAAACTTCTGAAAAAATATTTATCTGCGGCTACACAGTACCATCTCTGTTTTCTTTTATTTTTACTACTTGCCGTGCCATTTTTTCCTGTACAGATTCATGGCTCACAACTTTTTTCATGGTTACATTTTTTTCAAACTGACTCAGGACTTAACTCTGGTACCGACACGCTATCCGAACTTACCAGTAATACACAAAATATTTTGTTAAACCAGGTGAATGATTTTTCAGTTTCCATCAGTAGTCAATTTTCTGGAGGCTTGAATACCATACTCTTTCTAATATGGATAACGGGTGTTATGATTATGTCAGTCCTCACCCTTCATTCATTAAACTATGTACGTTCCATAAAAAGATCTGCTCTCCCGCTTCAAAATCAGCAGGTAAAAACTATTTATTACAATTGTTTAAAGGAACTTAAAATCTCTCACCCAGTATCAGTCTACAGTACTGCATTTTTAAAATCACCAGTTTTAATCGGAATAATACATCCCAGAATTTACATTCCCATCCATTTAATTTCCGAACTGAATCCTGATGATATGCGTTTTATGCTGCTACACGAATTACAGCATTACCGTCACAAAGATACATTTATTGGCTTCCTCATGGTCATAAGTAATATACTCTACTGGTTTAACCCTTTTGTTTGGTACACTTTAAAAGAAATTCTCTGTGACCGTGAAATAGCCTGTGATTCTGCTGTATTGCAGATGATTTCTGCTGATGAATACCAAGCTTATGGAACTACACTGATTAATTTTGCAGAAAAAATATCCTCTTTTTCCTCTCCACTGGCAGTTGGAATGTCCGGAAATTTCAGGCAGATGAAACGACGTATTCTCAACATCGCCGTTTTTAGGAAAGAAACTCTTTATCAAAAAATGAGAGCATTGATAATTTATCTGGTCATTAGTGCTGTTTTTATTGGATGTACACCCATTTTATCCATTGATGCCTCTACTCAAAGCGTATATCATTTTAGTGATACAGACAAAAATATCTCCCTGTTAGATATATCCGAAACATTTGGAACATATGATGGATCATTTGTTTTGTATGACAATAATTTGGATTCCTGGAAAATATACGATCTTGAAGAAGCCACCAAACGTATTCCGCCAGAGTCTACCTACAAAATATACGATGCATTATTAGGGTTGGAATCCGGAATCATCACACCAGAACACTCTTCCATGACATGGAATGGTGATGCCTTTCCTTTTCCATCCTGGGAAGCTGATCAGGATTTAAACTCTGCTATGCAAAATTCCGTTAACTGGTATTTCCAGGCAATTGATTCGCAGCTCGGAATTAACAGAGTCCAGGAATTTTTGAATAAAATAGAATATGGAAACCAGACAACCAGTTCGAATCTGGATTTATACTGGTCCGATTTTTCATTAAAAATCTCGCCTTTAGAGCAAGTAACATTATTGAAAAAAATTTAACACAAATGAATTCCATCTAAATTCCCAAAATGTATTTTCTGTTAAAAATGCTATAAAAATTGCCAGTACACCTAATGGTAATTTCTACGGAAAAACTGGAACCGGTCGTGTCAACGGACAGGATATCAACGGCTGGTTTATCGGATATGTAGAAACTTCCGATAACAGCTATTATTTTGCAACCAATATCCAAAGTGATTCTAATGCAACTGGCAAAAAAGCATTTGAAATCACTTCTAATATCTTAAAAAAATTACATATATGGAATTAACAAATATGAAAGGGCTGATAGTTGTTATCAGTTCTTTCTTTTTATTCTATATTGATATTTGGGAACTTCTTTCGTACCATTATTCAGAATTTTATTCCCCATATATTTAAAACTCTTATCATCGTTGAACTTAACAGTCAGCTCACTTGTAATAACGGCATCATTACATATAAATGTATCACATACAGCATCAACAACCAGCACATTGTTTCCCTCTCCGCTATCTCTTATTTCAACGACCTCCGGTAAAGATGTTCCAAAATAAGTAGGGCTATAATTTAAACAACCTAATCGTTCCCAGTCATAAGTTTGATGTTCCGAATCAAATACTGCCCATTTTTTAATTTGCTCCGCTGTTATCGGCAAAAACTCCATTATCAGATTTTCAAACTCTTCTGCCGGAATTCCACTTGAGTTACCTGAAAACTCATATCTCTCCCCGTATTTCATTCGATATAAATATTCATATAAACCATTATAATCTAACCCTTCCATATCAGATCTATCCCAATCAGAACATAAAAGATTATTCCCCTGATATCCAAGCAAATACACACACCTCTTTGAAACTTCCCTGCATTCATCACTTAAAGGTTTAATTCTTATCATAGAACTGCCATCAACCGCTTCTGATACTTCCGGATATTTTGGAACACATAGCGTATAACCAAACCAGCCTTTTTCTGTATATTTCCATTCTTCTATCCTTGTATACGAAACATATACAATAGATGGATTGTCGTTCATACCCCAAACAACTTTCACAGCCAACAAATACATATCTGTCCCATCATAATTGAATTTGAGTCTTTCTATCCCACCATCCCTGTTAATCCTATATAAGACGATATCTCCTGGCAGATCCTGTTCTGCCTTGAAAAGAAATTCTTCCATTTTAGAATAATTAGCCATATTTGAATACGGCGCTGATGTAATAACAGGGACATTTTTTTCCTTTAATACTTCCTGCATTTCTTCCATTACTGTCTCAGAAACTACTACATTCGATGAAGTTCCTTTATCCGCCTTTTGATAAATGGCTTTCATCTGATTCATAACATTCTTACAATCTTCAATAGCTTCTTCTTTCACGACTTCATCTACTGGCAAATCATATCCTCTTTCTTGTACAGCATAATTCGCAGTTTCCTGTGAAATATATTCTAAATCAGCCCCTTTACATTTTGTATTTCCTATGAAAAAGCATCCCAAAATAAATAAAACACTCACCATCTTTTTCAGTTTTCTTTTTGTACTCATATCAATTATCTCCATAACATTCCTCCCACTTTTCGTCTGATAATCTTTCCGTATACCAGGTAACCTCTATTTCTGACCTTGATACATAATTGGATACATATTGAAATCTATCTTTATCTAACAGCCGAATGGTTACGCTATGACAAAACGCCTGATCTAATTCTTTTTGTGGCCATACCGCATTTACTTCCAGTGTTATTGTTCCATCTTGATTTTCTATGTAGGAAACAACTTCCGGATATGGAATATATGGTGTGGGAGCAAAATCATATACGATTCCTCTGGTTCGATACCGATATGTCTGTGTTTCCGTGTGAAATACCGTTCCTGTCTGCAGTATCTCTGCGCTTATATTAAAATATTTTTGAAATATCGCTTCAAATGATTCTTTTGGGATTTCATAAGTCTTTCCTTCCTTAAATTCATCAGTTTTTTCTTCCATTGAAAGTAAACGGTCAAAAACATCATAAAAATTTATTCCATCATAATTTTTTTCACTCCAATTAGAAGTAAACAATTTATTAAGTGTATATCCAAAAGGAAGTATATATTTTCGATTCAGCTCCCTGCATTTTTTATTTAACGGCACTACCCGAAAGGCCCGATATCCAGACGGTCCATCATATCCAGCCGGATGATATTCTTCCATAAAGAAATACCCGTTTTCTGTATATTTCCATGAATTAGCTCTAAACTCATGATAATATGTTTCCTGCCAAGTGTCCTCTTTCCATTTAAAAGAGCTTACTTCAACGTCTATTTTCCCCTGTTTGGTTTTCAGATCATACCGGATAAAATGATCCCCTGCTATAACTTGAAATATAGTAGTTTTTCCATTTTTCTCTTTTTCTGCTTTTTTCAAAAAATCATCTACTTTAATACTTTGAACCATATCCAGCTGATTGTAGGAATCAATTACTGCATATCCATATTTTCCAAAATAATCCATACTTTTTTGTATTGTACTCAGCTCATATAGTGCATTTTCTTTCACAGCATTCTCATATATGTTCCGATAGCCTTCTGCTAGCATTTCACACTCTCTGTAAATTTTTTCTTTCGTATCTTCAATTGTCTTTTTCTGCTCTTTCTTTATGCCACATCCACTACAGACAGCAAGAAAAATAACTCCCACAAATATTTTCCAAATTTTTTTCATATCATTTTCCTCTTACATTTGTAATATTTAAAGGTAAAAATTATTCATTACCAAGATATTCATCCAGTATCGCCTTATCCTTTTCCACCACATAACCGCTTCCTCCAATATCTTTCACATTCTCTACCATACTGATGAGCAAAATAGGATTCTCTGTATCTCTATCTGTAGTAAAAACTGTAAACCAGCCAATTTCTGTTCCAGATGTATCTTCTTTTGTAGCTTTCAGTTCCGCTGTTCCGGTTTTTCCTGCTAATCTAATGTCTTCCCGGCATGCTCCATAACCAGTTCCTTCCGGGTTATTCACTACACCCTCTAGCCCCTCCATAACCTCCAAAACAATCTGTGGTGAAAAAGCATCTTTTATCCAGATTTCACTGGAAGTGCTTCCATCCGCGTGAAGATATGGCTTTATCATATTTCCATCATTTAGAAAAGCCGTATAAATGCTTGCAAGATGCAAAGGATTTACCAGAATCTGTCCCTGTCCATACCCACTGTCAGCAAGCTGGATTTCTGTTTCTATCTTGTCCGTATTAGAATATTGGGACTCTGACATTTTAATATCAAATGGAAGTTCCTGATTAAATCCTATTTGATTTAGAGATTGCATCAGTTGATCCGCACCAATTTTTAATGCTGCTTTTGCAAAATAAATATTATCTGAATAAATAAGCGCATTTTTCAAGATCACAGGTGCATAATCATGAAGTGTAGTCACTGTATAATCTCCCCACGAGGAATCTTTCTGCCATGCCAGACCCTCATTTCCAAAATCGTCATTTGCAGTAAATGCCCCCACTTTTAATCCAATTGCAGCAATTACAGGTTTAAAAGTTGAGCCTGGACACCATGTCTGGCGAAAGCGGTTGTATAAAGGCCTGTCTTCATTTTCATTTAATGCACTCCACTGGCTATTGTCCATTCCACGTACAAAATCATTATTATCATAAGATGGCGTACTTACCAACGCCAGTACTTTCCCTGTATAAGGATTCAAGGCTACAGAACATCCTCTGTCTTCTTTAAATTGTTCATAAAGAGTACTTTGAAGATTGCCATCAATCGTAGTATGGATATCTTCTCCATCTTTTTTAGGCTCATATGCAATGACACTTTTTTTATTTCCATTTGCATCTACAATACAGATCTCACACCCATCTGTCCCTTTTAGTTCTTTTTCATAAAGCGTTTCCAGTCCCGTCTTTCCAATCACACTGTTTGTACGATACCCTTCCCCTTTATGTTCCTGCAAATCTTCGGCTGTAACCGCCTGTACATACCCTACCAGATGAGAGGCAGCTTCTTTTAGATAATAAGTTCGTACTTTTACATCAGATAACATAATACCTGGAATCTTCAATAATGTGTCCTGCTTTTCTTTTTCTTCCAGAACAGTTTTATCCGGATTCACTGTCAAAAGATCGACCTCTTGTATTTTAGGAATTGTTGCTACTGGTACAAAAGAATCTGCTTTTACCCAACCGGCTTTTAACTTATCCTCAATTTCGTCTGCTCCAATTCCAAGATACTCTGCCAGTTTTTTTATTGTATCTTCTCTGTTCTCCATCCTGCCCGGAATAATTCCTACCGAAGATGCAGTTCCCTCTCCAGCCAACTGACGACCATTTCTGTCTAAAATATCTCCTCTCTTTGCCTCTTCTGACGTTACCTGAACTTTATCCGTTGCAGATAACTCTGGAAAAATCAACTGATCCTGCCAGATTAAATGATATCCTGTCCAATCATGTGAAAATACCGCATCGTTGGTAAATTCTACATTTCCTGCAGCAGTCTGCATATTTGTTGTATAGGAAACTGCCGCATTTCCGTTTTCTTGTCTTTTTACTGTAATATCGGTTATGGACAGATCAGACATCTCAATGCCTTCATATATTTTAGAATTTCGTTCTATAAATTCTTCCTTACTGTTCATGCTGCTTTTTTCTGATCCAGCATGGCATACATTTGCTCATATTCCCCTTTTTCAATATATTTCATATATTCCATTAGTCTTTTTTCAGGAACATTACGATTCATTATGTTACAATACCGATTTACCACCACCAATTCAATATACCGCTAAATAAAACTATTTTTGTTGATAGTCTTCGTGTGCTTTTTTTCTTTTCGTTTTTCTCATATAGTTTTATTTCTCCATTTTTTCGTATTTTCTTAAATATTACACTTGTAATATTTAAACGTCAAGTTTTTTCTTAGGTTTATATATGTAAACAAGAGGAAAGATTTGGATAAAAAAAGAAAGGGCATCTCAAAGCTCTCTTTGATAAAGAACTTTACCGACACCCTGAGGTAATGGTTTCTCCGGATGTTTCCCAAACGCTATAATCACTCTCCAGAAGAACCAAAAACGATTTTTAATTTTTCTCTCAGAAAAAAAGAACTACTCTAAATCTGCTGATCTTTGAAATAACCCTGCTCGTTTCTTATAATCACAAACATATTCAGACAACACATTCTTTGCTGGCAGATTATTATAGCGGAAAACGCAACAAATCCCTTTATTAACTTTTGTTCCATATATTTCCTGTACCAATCCTATTGTTTCATCATCTGAACAAAAGCTCTTCGGAATCTCCCTACAATCCCTGATAATAACGCAAATCTGTTTACTATGTCCTCTCTGTTAGTATACAAGCCAGCTAATCTCTTTATTATAGTATCTAAATACTTCTTCCCAATTCCACTACTCAAAATTTCTTCAGTCACTATTTCTGCAGATGTGTTTTTATATCAGCCAGAGTTCCCCTGACTGAATTCTTCCAATATATACCTGTTAACACTTCTCAATGCTGACACTTTTTCCTTCGCTTCTCATCTTTCACCTGCTATACTGCACTCTGGCTTGAATTCATTCCCCCTCTTCCAGTTCCGATTTATAATCTTCCAAGTCCATAAGAAAAGTCTCATAGCCTTCACCACTCATGCAGAACAGCTTTCTTAGGGTATTGCAGACAAGCCCGATCATATCCGCATCCCCTTTTAGAAATGGAATGATATGGTCGATTGCTTCCATTGTGTCATTTCTGTTTCCTTTATCAAACATTGCCGTTACTAAACCTTCGTCTGTATCAAAGTTCATTGCCAGATCCATCATAATTCTACATCCCCCTTCTTATGTGCTTTGGATTTTTCTACTTCTTTATTTTCCTGCTCCTGTGCTTTTGCCCTTGCCCGAAACTCTTTCAACGACTGCAGCACGGATTTTTTCAGTTCCCCTTTTCCACCCTTTGCAAGCTCTTTGTTTTGTTCCCGGTTCGGTTCTACTGATACGGATTCTTTCTTGACTGGTGTTTCTGAAACTTCCTTTTTCACTTCCACGGTCTGTTCTGCCTCCTGCACTTTTCCATGTTTCTCATTCAGATACTTTTCCATGTCATTGATTGCTTTCTGTACCAATGGGCTTTCCTTATAATGTGGGATCATATCAATCAGATCCCTGTCTATCCTGTCTCCACTCATGAGTCCGTATTCCCCGGAATAATCCTCATCCCCGTCCTGCAGATCAAAACCAATCCCTTTGATTCCATGCAGGCGTTCTGCCGGAATACTTTCATAGATTTTGATTGCTTCTTCCAGAGTAAGATTATTATGGTACTCTCCCATAACCGGGAACTCCATGCACTCTGCCACATAAAAAGTAATCGTAGCTTCTGGCTGTTCCTGTTCAGGCTGTCTGGTAAAGATAGAAAGGGTTTCTGCTTTTTCCAGACGGGAAAGTAATGACCGGGCAGTCATCACATCACTGTCTATATCAGATTCTTCCGATACTTCAACCAGCCAGTCCTTTAAACACTCTGTTTTCTTATTCAGAATGTCCTCTGTGATTTTCTCCACCTGTTCTTCCCTGTTCTCAACGGTATCTTTATATTCGTAAGTGTCATATTCAAAGCTGAAATTATCTAAATCCACTGCCAGCTTTTTGATCTCCTGTTGATCAAGGTAAGTATCTGCTTCCTTCATATATTCTGCCAAAGTGATTCTTTCTTCTGCGATAGGATTGATGTCCACCTTAATACCTGCCATTGCCATGCCATGAGCATTTAATTCATTAAAGAAACTGTCTTCACGGATATTTCCACAATAAGAAAGCACTACATCAAGGTCAGAATCATCTCTGTAAAGTTCCTCCCTGCTTCTGGATCCATTCACCCTTGCAGCAAGCAGCTCTACTTCATTTTCCAGTCCCATCTCTTCCAGAATACCCTGTGCGTGATACAAAACACCCCGTTCCACTTCTGCCCTGCTAAGACCATTTAATGCAGCTTCATCTCTTCCAATCTCAGAAGTCGCACGAAGCTCACCTGCCTGTAGTAAATCCTTTGAATGTTGGATAGTCATTGCCTCAAATTCTTTATAATCCACTTTGACACATTCCATATCATCCATTCTTTCACTTTTCAGGATTTCATAAGTAGCTTTCTGAACAGATACTTTGGGATCGTCATAATCATTGGAATGGATTTCATGCAGGTCAGAATCATAAAAAATATAAAAATAGCCTTCTTCCGTTGCCTGTACGGTCAGATACCCTTTGCTCTTGGCAAACTGCATTGCAATTCCCTCACAGGTATCCACTGCTCTTTCCCGGTCATAATCCTCAAAAATACTTGGTGGACAATTCTTTAATAACTGTGCCAGCTGCATCTGTCGTTCGCCTGCTTCTTCCACTTCTGCCATCAAATCCTCATAATCAACGGGAACTGCATTTTCCAGGGACATATCTTCATCTTCCAAAATATCTTCCATTGCCTGCCGCATAGAAACATCAGGATTATCATAGGCACCGCCGTCGATCTCATCATAATCCAAAGCATAAAAGGTATAATCATAGCCTTCCTCTGTTCTCTGGATTGCAAAATACCTATCGTCAATCTTATATGCCAGTTCATCCGATTCCAGTTCCGGCATAAGTCCCTCTACAGAAATCCCTTTCTCCTGCAGATATTCTGAAATAGCTTCCAATGCTCCTGCATCATACCCATTCCAGAGATCTTCGGCTACAAGCTGACCATGTTCCGATACGATAATCCCTGCCACATCTGAACCATACTCATCATGTTCCATGAAGAAGAACTTCTCCCCTGCATACTCTCTTTCATCCACCGTATGCCAGGTTCCCGCATGTCCATCTGCTTCAAATCCTCTCGTATCTGCTGTAATGGTGACTTCCGCTTCATCTAATGCCTGTTCAATCTTCTGCATCCGGATCTCTGCCCTTGCCATATCAATAAATCCATCTAACACCGCTGGGTGGCTTTCTATCACATAATCCTGATTCAGATTCTTTCCCTGATTGATATTTTCCGGGATCTCGATATGTTCTGTCCAGTCTTTGTTCTGTCTGGAAAATCTGCCGTCATAAGAAAGTTCCCGGAGTGTATTTGCCATAACAAACGTCATACGCTCTTCTCCAAACTGCTCCAGCACTTGCCTTGCGGCATCTTCCTCTAAATGCAGCCCGTCAAATTTTAATGCGATTGCTTCCTCGATTGCTTTCTTACAATCAATGTTTAACTTTCTGGAATCCAGATAGGCATCTACATCCCGTTCTTCCATTGCCTGAGCAAGTGTTCCTTTATAAACTGGGGGATAGGCTCTGGTATGATTATTTTCCAGCATCTCCATTCTCTGCTGTACAAAGTCCGGAAGTTCCTCAAAGCCGAAAGAATCCACATAATAAGCCTTTGTCTCCGCCGTCCGATTTATAACTATGACATCACTTACCGATAAGGAATGTCCATGAAAATCGTTTGGGCGGTTGATATTAAATCTCTCAAAAATATCCTCCAATGTGATTGTTGGTATCCACGGAGCCGCATACACCATCCTGTAGTCTTTTCCATTAATGGTATAGCCTAATTTTTGAGCTGATTCAAAACCCATAAACTGATAAGTGTGCTCTCCACCCGTATCCATCTGATAGATTGCAAAACGACCGCTTTCTCCATGAAAAAGCAAAGTTTCATCAATCTTTTCCGCACTGTCTTGTTCCAGTTTTTCCTGTCTGGTGGCAAATGCTTCTTTTTCTTCATATTGCATGGTATTTTCTCTTTCCAGCTCATGCATCTGCTCCTCAATGTTCCCAATGATCTCTGCAGATGTTTTTCGGATGGTATCCATTGATGCTTTCAACGCCTTCATATCCCTGCTCTCGCACCAGCTGGCGATATAGGTAAACGAATATTCTGAAGTATCCAGACCAAAATGGTTGCAGACTATGTAAGCGATACTTTCTGCTTCAAATGTTAATGTTTCCATTTGAGGCTTTATACCCATGTTTTTATAATGTTGATCTTTTAAATTATTTTCCATAAATCCTCACTTTCTTGTAAAAAAGATGAGCATTATCAGATATGCTATTATCAGGTTTTCCCCTCGAATGGGAAGCCGGAAAGGAGCGCATTTGATATGCAAATAAACTATTTAGATGCTATTTCATCAGTTCTCAATATGATGAAACAGCCAGACAGTGCATGTAAAAATATAGACATGCACAGAACCTGTTATACTACACTCTTCAAGTACCTGATGGATAAGGGCATTCCTTTTTCAATGGATGCCGCACTGGACTGGCTTGAGATTAAAAAACGGGAAATTTCCTATGAGACGTGTTCTCAATATAGAAATGCCCTGTTCCGCCTCGAGCATTACCTGCTCTTTGGAGATATCAAAAGTTCTTTCTGCCGCTCAGAAGACAGTTTTTTCTGCCGGAGCGGAATATCGGAATCCTTTTTTCGCCTGACATATGAGCTGGAAGAATACTATGCGACCACACAGAATCCCTGCTATTACCATACGTATTCTGTTGCCATCAAGGAGTTCTTCAGGCTTGCTACTTCCCTGGGAGTTACAGAGCCGGAAGCAATAACCATAGATACTCTTATCGAATACTGGAATACTTACTGCAAATCCTGTAAATCTCTTGCCAGACGTCAGAACGCCGTATGTGCCATGACAGCACTTATGAAATATCTTCACCGCAGAGGTGATGTGCCAGAGTGTTACCAGCGGGTTCTTTTTGGTGAGAACGTTGAAATACTGCTTGAGATGAGACTTTCTAAAATAGGTACCGCATTTCATCCGAGTATACCTCTCGCTCTTAAAGCTGATGAATATCTTGACGCTTTGGACGATTGGAAATACATGGAATCATCAAAAGCTGTTTATCGCAATGATTTCACATGGTATTTCATGTTCCTGGAACTTAACCATCTGGAACACTCGGCAGAAACTGTGACATCATGGATAGATATACTCCCGGATTGCCCGAATCAGATCAAAGCCAGCAGTTCCGGATCAGCTCGTCGTTCACACACTATCAGAATGTTTGAAAAGTATCTCCAGGGCATAATGGAATCCAATATAATCGCTGAGCCGATGCGTGCATCTGATCATCTTCCATCATGGAGCAAAAGCATCCTTGATGGTTTCATAGAAAGCCGCAGGCGGGATGGAATGACCGATAAGACACTTACCATGTGTAGGGCAGCCGGATGCAGTTTCTTCAAATATCTTGAAGATAATGGAATAGATAATCCAGTCTCCATAACACCCGATGTGGTTAAAGCATTTCATAACCATGATGTCCACTCGACCCCGGAAAGTAAAAATGCATATGGAACCAAGCTTCGTCAGCTTCTACGGTACATGGCTGACCAGGATCTGATTTCACCAACACTTTCTTTTGCAGTATCTGCAAGCTGTGCGCCTCATCGCAGCATAGTTGATGTTCTGAGCGATGCTATGGTCGAGAATATATATGAATATCGTGAGAAAGCTTCTACTCCCATGGAGCTCAGGGACACAGCCATGGTCATGCTTGGACTTCGAATGGGTATCAGGGGAGCAGACATCCTAAAGCTTCAGGTAAATGATTTTGACTGGAAAAACAAAACTGTTTCCTTCATTCAGCAGAAAACAAGCAAAGCAATAACGCTTCCAGTCCCAACGGATGTAGGTAATTCAGTATATAAATACATCATGAATGGACGTCCGGAATCGGCTGTCACAGGCAACGGTTATATATTTATCAGCCATCAGGCACCATATATTCCGCTTAAAGTTACAACGGCGTGCCGTGGAGCTTTAAAAAGAATACTTGCTGAATATGGATTTGAATTATCTACTGGTCAGGGCTTTCATATGACACGAAAAACATTTGCCACAAGAATGCTTCGGGCAGACAACAAACTTGACGATATTTCCAATGCTCTCGGACATGCACGTCAGGAAACAGCAGAGGTATATCTTGAACGTGACGAAGATAAAATGAGGCTCTGCCCTCTGGAATTTGGAGGTGTTTTATCATGACATACATTTTTGAGAGCGGTCTGGCACATCATATCGAAGGACTTATACAGCAAAAACGAGCTGATGGATATGCCTATAATTCCGAAGAAAAGCTATTAAAACGCTTTGATACCTTTTGCGTACAGAATTATCCGGAACTGACAACAGTCACCTATGAAATGGCAGCCAAATGGTCAGAAGCCAGACCGGGCGAAGGAGATGCCTATCATAATCGCCGTATGTCGATGGTGAAGGTGCTGAGTGAATATATCCTTTCCCTTGGTCAGGAAGCATACATTCCTAATTTTTTCTGCAAGGCTTACCGTCCGGTTCTTTACATTCCATCAAAAGAGGAAGTTAAGGAACTGCTACAGAAAATGGATATCCGCACGTCTCATAATTCAGAGCAATTTAGACTCGATAGAGAATGCAAGATTCTTTTTCTCCTATATTTTTGCTGCGGTCTGCGTCTGTCAGAAGGGCGATTGCTAAAATGGGAGCACATAGACCTGGATAAAGGAATCCTTACTGTCCTTGGCTCAAAGGGTAACAAAGATCGCCTTGTATATCTTCCGCAGGATAGCCTTCCGGTACTTAAAAACTATAAAGAACGTCAGGAAATGCTTTTCCCCGGAATTGACTGGGCTTTTCCGGGAAAAGATCCACATAAGCCTGTTTCGTGCTCTGGAGTAGAATCGAGTTTTAACCGCCATTGGGCCATGCTTCCGGTTGCCAGGACAGTTGATAAACATCCGACACCCCACTGTTTACGCCATGCTTTTGTAGTAGAGAGATTTAATGAGTGGATGCATCAGGGAATTGATACAAACACTATGCTCCCATATTTAAGCAGATACCTTGGACACAAAAGTCCTGATGAAACGTATTATTACTATCATCTTGTAGAAAAGGCATTTGATACTATCCGAGAGAAAGATTCAGTGTCTGGAAAGGTCATTCCGGAGGTGATTCCCTATGAAGAATAAATCAGCAAAGATATCGACTGACCAGCTGTTCTTTTCTCACACATGGAACTTTCTAAATGTTTATTTGGTAAAGCAGGTCGGACGCAGTCAGGCTACAGCAGAATCCTACAGAGATTCCCTTACAATATTTAAAAACTACCTTGTAGGTGAATTAGGTAAATCCATAAGCACCTTTCAGTTTTCTGATTGTACCAAAGAATGTATTTATAATTTCAGAGAATATCTGCTTGCAAATGGCAGCCAGCCATCAACTGTAAATGTAAGAGTCGCGGCTATCCGTGCCTATCTGAACTATGCCTCGGATATGGACATATCAGTCCAGTCAGTTGCCCTGGCGATCAGTCAGATCTCACCATGCAAAACCATTAAAAAGGAAAAACCTATTTTGTCCGATGATGCACTTGCTGCAATACTGTCTGCACCGCCGAATACGAAATTCGGTGTACGAGACCGTGCTATTTTGATTCTTCTCTACGATACAGCTGTAAGAATCAGTGAGCTGCTTAATATTCGCCTATGTGATATCGCAATGGAATCAAAATATCCAAATATTTTCATAACCGGCAAAGGTAATAAAGAAAGAACCATACAATTAACAGCTAAAGCAGTCGAACACCTTAGGGAATATATACGTGTATATCACAGTAATTCTTCCAAAGAAGCATACTTATTTTCCACAACAATAAAAGGTGTAACAGACAGGATGTCCGTTGGAAATGTCCAGCGGATTATAAAAAAATATGCAGCTCTGGTCAGTGAAAAAGGGGTTAGTCTTCCGGATTCGGTTCACTGTCACATGTTCCGCCGAACCAGAGCCACAAATCTTTATCAGGATGGAATCGCCATTGAGCTGGTTTCTACAGTGTTAGGACATGCCAGAACTGATACAACCAAAAGCTACTATGCAAAGCCATCTGTTGAACAGCTTAGAGACGCAATGGAATCTGTTCCAACACCTGTATCTGATGAAGCACCAATGTGGGAGGGTAACGAAGATGAAATGGCAAGACTTTGTGGATTGCGCTAACGAATAATGCACATCTTTTAGTAGAAAAACGTCTTATTTCTCAGCATTCTTTAAAATGATTAACATTTTGGAATGCTGAGTATAATGCTTCCACTTCCTTTGTTGTCTGGTCTTTTAAGACGCCTTCCGCATCCATTACTTCCCGGTCATGCAGCAATGCGTGGCTCACTTCATGGACTCCGGTTTTCATCGTCTGGACATTACTCATATCTTCCTTTATCGCAATATATTTTTCTGTCTGGTGATAATAGCCTTTTGCTTCCCCTTCCACATTCATCATGCGGATCGGTACAGGAGAAATATTCTGCAATGCCTGCATGAACGTATCATAAAACTGTACACTTCCGGTAAGCTCCGGCACCTCCAGTTCTGCGATCGGTTTTCCCTCTGTCTGGCTGACATCAAACACTGTCGTTATGCGGAATCTCGGTATCACCATCTCCACAATCTCTGTTTCCGGCTGTCCATCATCCCCGATCACAGGCTCTTTTGTTACCGGGTCGATCTTTTCAATCTCCTGTTTCTCCCGGATCGGTGCTGGTGCAATGATCTGGATTCCTTTCTCTCCACGTTTTACATGGCGGTTAAACTTCTTCTGCCATGCCTGATACCCTGCCACCAGTGTTGCTTCCGGTTTCTGCATGGTGATCAGCAGCGTGTTATTAAAGCTGTAATTATGGAACTTTGACATGGTATTCAGATATTCGGTATATCGCTCCGATGTAAAGATTTCCTTTACTCCCTGCTCCAGCCGTTCCGATATTTCTTTTAACTGTTTTTCTATATTATTT
>ENA-OQDC01000796-OQDC01000796.1-human-gut-metagenome-genome-assembly--contig:-NODE-796-length-19661-cov-6.063940_pt1 | contig 19661 bp, 18 predicted proteins | sample MGYA00242770_ERZ504601 | MGnify/ENA primary metagenome ERZ504601 (study PRJEB26092, sample SAMD00036305) | human gut metagenome | host: Homo sapiens | study: EMG produced TPA metagenomics assembly of...
TGTAGATATCACGACGCATATCATCTGCCCATTCTGGTACTTTTCCATCTACCATCAGGATAAAGTTATGGAAATTTCCATCTGCTACATGACCAAAGCGAGGCGTTGTAGTGCCATATTTTTCTGCAATTGCATCAAATTCTTTCAGCAGATCGCCGATATTGGCAACAGGAACAGCTGTATCCAGAGAATCCACGAATACCGGTTTGTATACTTCGTAAATTGCTGAACGGATATCAAGAAGGTTTCTCTGCTGTTTGCTGTCTTCTGCGATAACGGAGCCTACAGCGCCATTGTTTTCACAGATTTCTGCGATTGTACCAGCTGTCTCATAAAGTGCATCTTCTGTTGCTTCTTCTACAAGATAGAGAAGATCGACTTTACCTTCATTCTTGGTATGACCGGCGGCCAGGGTGTCCTTACTTCCGGCCTGATTATCTCTGATATTGCAGCCAGTGAAGGCATTCACGTCACATGGGTACCATCCTATGGTTCCGCTATGCGTGGCGGTACAGCCAACTGTACAGTCAAATACAGCAATGACGGTTATATTTATAACCCATCACCAGAAACACCAGATCTGCTGTTGGCTATGAACGAACCTTCGCTGATTAAATTTCTTCCAACAGTTGCTCCAGGTGGTACTGTTCTCATTGGCGATACTGTAGAAATTCCTGAAGGTGCAAGACAGGACGTAACTTACGTCAAAGTTAACTGCACAGAGATCGCAACTTCTCTTGGCAATCCAAAAGGTGCCAACATTGTTATGACCGGTGCAATCATCAAACTGATGGGTGATTTCACTCATGATGCTGCTGTTGCAGCTATGAACCACATGTTTGCCAAAAAAGGGCAAATCCAAATTCAATGAGTCTAATGCCAGGGCTTTTGATGCCGGATTTAATGCCGTATAACTTTAATTTTTGATAAATTTTCCTTTCTACTTGACAAAATGAAGAAGCATTGTCTCTGCGATTGCAGGTACAATGCTTCTTCTTTTCTATCGTTATTTGTATGATATTCAATCAAACAATTTCTTTTTATTTATATATTTTGTAACTGTTCAGAGCCAGGCAAAATTTTCAAAAAACAGGTATAAATGCTTGCATTTTTAAAACTGTTTTGAAATTTTATTTGGCGGATTAACACCATTACCGACGAAATGCGTAGCATTTTGGAGGTTAGCTCTGAACAGTTACTATATTTTAATAATTCAAACTGTCTGTAATATCTTCTGATCTCCATTGGGTGGCAGTTGATCTTCTCGATATGCGCATCAATTCTCTGAGTAACTGCATGGCTAATCAGATGACTGATGCTGCCGCGGTATTTCTCACTGATACCCTTGATCGGATAATCTTTTGTATCAATAATTGTGTAGTTAGCGCATACCTTTGGCAGGAATGCTGCAACTCTTTCGCTGAGTCTTCTCTGGGAATCTTCACCGACAAATACAGTTACAGGGGTATCCTTGTCGATAATTTCCAGCATACCATGGAAGAATTCTGCACTGTGGATAGACTTTGTACGCAGCCAATGCTGTTCTTCCCAATAACACATGGCATAAGAATATGTAGAACCGTACTGATTGCCGGCGCCTACAAAGTAATGCAGTTTGTCATTGCAGTGCTTTTCAGCGTAAGCTGCACCAAATGCATCTGCAGCCTTCTCTACATCTACAAGACCCTGAGCCAGATGTGCATCCATTTCTGCATAATATTCATCGTAATCTTCAAACTCGCCTGCATTCTTCATGAAACGGTCTGCAACCATGAAGAATTTCAGCTGTTCATTGGCCGGATAGGAAATCACATAATCTACCATCTTCGCCAGTTCAGCTTCTGCCTTATCAATGAAACCAAATACTTTGGCACCGTCAGCCTGTGCTTTCTTCACACCTTCAACCATCTCAATCGTGCTTCCTGTGACAGAAGACAGAATCACAATTGTGCCTTTGCCGACACGCTTGTTGCCTGTTGTCACATACTCAGCTGCGTTCTCTGAGAAAAATTCAATAGCAGATTTCTCCTTCATATGTACTTCAGCCTGCAGCGCAGAAGCCCATGTACCGCCAATGCCAAGCCAACAGATATTCTTGTATCCTTCAGCACAGATAGCATCAACAATTTCTTCAATACGACCACGAAGAGCCAGAGCACCATTGACGCTGTCCAACTGCTTCTGTTCATCAAATTTCAGCATAATCTTTATCTCCATTTCTTAAATAATGTCAAAAAAATAACCCATCTCATCATACATCAGTTAAGTCTTTGTTGCAAGCTTTTTCATCAGAAAATTATATCAGACCATCCGTGACATGCTCCCACCACTTAAATCACAGATTTTGAAGTGGGGGCTTCTTGCTCAATGGCTCTACTGAGCCAAGTATCTACAAGCTATCCTCGCGTGCCCCGCGATTCATTTTTCCCCAGTTATGGGATATTTTCATTGTCTGGATACAGACACTTCCCATTTATCCTGCTAACAACATGCGGCGTGCTTCTTCACGTATATTGATTGCCGCATTCAGATCCCGATCTATCCGATTTCCACATCTACAAAGGTATACTCTGTCCGAAAGTTTCAGTTCTTTCTTTACACTGCCACATTTACAGCATTTTTTACTGGAAGGGAAAAAAACGGTCTACACGTACCAATTTCTTTCCTCTCCATGTCAGCTTATATTCCAGCAATTCCCGAAACTTTCCGTAACTGTTATCCATGACACTTTTTCCAAAATGCATACACTGGCTCATTGCTTTCATATCAATATCTTCTACTGCAACAACATCATATGCCTCTGCCATTTCATAACTCAGCTTATGTAAGAAATCTTTCCTCTGGTTTCGGATTTTTTCGTGACATAATGCAACACGTTTTTTCTGTCGGTAATAATTATTGCTTCCTTTCACGCAATGGGATAACTTTCTTTGTTCCCTTGCCAGCCGCTCCTCACTTTTTCTGAAGTATCCTTCATTTTCCTTCTGTATATCTTCAGAAAACACAGCCATTCCATGCATTGCATAATCAATTCCCAGTATCTTTGCGTCTTCATAATCAAATTCTTCTGCTTGGTTTTCACAGTCAGATTTTTCATATAATAGACTTGCATAATACTTTCCGGATGGTTCCATACTTATTGTTACAGATTTCAGGCAATATTTTTCTGCAATATCACGATGTTTTTTCATACGGATCCATTTCAACTTCGGTAGTTTTATCCGATGATCTTCTACCTGAATATTTCCATTGACCACATTTGTCGTATAGCTTTTTCGGCTCCTGTGTTTTGATTTGAATTTTGGAAAGCCAATCTTTGGATTCCTGAAAAAATTCTTATATGCCTTTTCCAGATGCATCTGCACATTTGCAAGTGCCAGGGAATCCACTTCTTTCAAAAATGGATATGCTTTTTTATACATCGCCGGTGTATTTCGCAGCATTTTTTTCGTTGCTTCATATTCCCGTATCTTATCATTCAACATCTGATTATATAAAAAACGACAGCAGCCAAATGTTTTTGCGAGCAGAACTTCCTGCTCTCTGTTTGGATATATACGAAAATGGTAAGCTATATTCATCCTTTTTTTCTCTCCCTGCGTCTCGATATAATTACGGATAACATCAATCGGTGCACCACCCGCTGTCAACAGGCAGAAACTTTGACTCCAGAATGCTTCCTTCCAAAGTCTTTCCCTGATCTGTGGATATTCCTTTTTTAACAAACGACTGCTTGCACTTTTATACGCATTGATAAATTTACTGAGTTCTGATTTTGGCTGTGCCCGAAACATAACATGCACATGATCAACATCATGATTCCATTCTTCCAGTGTGATTCCATAATCAGGTGCAATACGTTCCCAGATCTCTTTTGCACGTTCCGAAATCGGATCATCTATTACTTTTCTTCGGTATTTTACAACCATGATCAGATGATAATACATCAAATATACTGAATGTGCATTATGATCCATTTTGTCCATATAGTCAGTCCTTTCTATCCTTTCGACTGATTATAGTATACCACACTTCGCATTGCAGAACAAGCGTTCTATCTTCTTTTTCTGCAATTCATCTCCCACCTATAGAGGAAGGAGAATTCTTGCTAACTTTTGTTAAATTTTTGGGGTGTTTGCTTTGCATTAGTTTTAAAAAGCTCCATTCTTTTTTAGAACGGAGCCTTGTGATATATACCTCAGGTGATTTTCTTAAAAACAAATCATTTATTTCCGAGAATAACTGCTATCTTAATTTCTTTTTCTGTATCACTAAGATCAAATTCTCCTCCATCTTCTACCATAACATGCACTTCATATAATGTATCCTCTGTAAGTTTATCCGGCAATGTTCCATCTTCTTCCTGAATATGCCATAACTCTGCAGGAACTTCTTTTAATTTATTCTCTTTATCATATGCATATAATGTAAATGTATCTGCTTTTCCTGCAATTCCTTTCATTCGTATTGCCACAGTAGTATTTGGATGTACATTTTCTACTGTAATCGTATTCAGCCAGCCTGCAACATTTCCTTTCCCGCCGGCTTCTGTAAATTCTTCTTGTGTTAGTACATTTCTCTTTGCCTTGTCTAAATCTACTTTTCGATAAGGCATCTCCGGCAGATAAACAAATCTGTCCTGCAATCTTAAGAGCTCCAGATATCCTGTCGGGCAATATAATGTATTTCCACTATTTCCTGCATACATGCCGATTGCCATATTGTTGTATCCCGGTTTATCTGAGACATCCATTGTAAATACTGTTTCTCCTGTTTCAAAATCTAACATGATGAATTGCCACATGCCACTTTCCAGATCCTGAACATAACCATAGATATAACCTGTCGCTGTAGAAAGCTTCATCATAGATGTATCATGGATATCGTTTCTGCACCAGATACTCTTCATTTCGTATCCGTCCTTTGTCTTAATGGTATCGACACGCTCTACTCCCGGCACAACCATCTTATTTCCCTTCTTCAACCAGTTTACATCGTAAATATTTTCATAGGTCTGTATAGAAGAATCGTTGTCTGCGTCCGCAAGTTTAGCACTTCCGGCTCCAAACCAGTTACATACGATTGTGCTGACTGTACCTTCTCCGTTATCATATACCATTGCTGAATTTTCTACCGACACCTGCATATTTTTCGGAAGCTCATCGATTACCGGCATGCTTGCCACTATTTCCCCGGTCTTCATATCTAATGCCAACAGATTTACCGGATCCTGATTATCTGTAAACATAACTAATTTGCTTGTCAGAGATGGTGAACATCCACCTCCCCAGGCAAGACCTCCGCCTGTAGTTTCATCTCCCTCTTTGCTGTCTTTCGCTCCCACGCTTTCATATGGGGTACACCACTGCACCTGTACACCATCTTTTGCATTTAATAAATAACAATTTTGATTCGTTAATATAACTGCACCTTCCTTTGACGATGCAATTCCATTCTCTGCACCTTCGCCAGGCTCCAATTCATATACAAATGTAGATTCTTTCAGATCAACATGTTCTCCCTTTAAGATGGCATCAATTGCTGCCCTTGAAATGTATCCCATTGCACCTTGCTGTTTACGTTCCGGATAAATACGGAAACCGCCTGTAGCGAACCATAAATTTCCTTCATAGTCAAAAACTACAGATAATAAGTTCTGATCCAATGTTTTCCCTGTAATTTCTTCTGCCGCTGCTTTAATATCAATATCCAGCACTTTTTCAAATTCCGGAAGGACATTTCCCGCATCATCTGTTGCTTTCAACATAAGCACATGGTTGTTGCTTGTCGGACATACCAGGCGATTGCTCTCATCTACGAATGAATATGAGCTTTGTATCACATATCCTCCGCCATCATGCTTTGCCGGTGAAAAATAACCTTCTGTCTGTGTTTCATCCGCATTAATATCACGGATAGCCAGTCCTCCTTGAAATGGAACAACAGCATGTCCATATGTATCAAAAAATACCGCCGGAGATGCATTTGGATTTACTTTTTCATAAGAAACATTAATTTCCGGATAAATATCAACCGGTAATACTTCATCTGTCGTATCTGAATTATAACAGTCCTGATGAACATTGGCATCACTCTTTGCCATATATGGATTATCATCAATTGCTTTTGCCGTAATCGGCTTAATTGGAACAACTGCATTTTCTTCTGTTGTCTTCTGCTCTGATTTTGCCTCCTCTGTCTTTGGTGTACCATTTGCACATCCCGATGTGAGCGTAACTGCAGATATAATAAATGCTAATAGTATTTTTCTTCCTTTCATTTATACTTCCCTCCTTTTTCCATCCTTTGTCATCTACTGCTTTTATTATAAAAAAACACTTCTCGTTTTCAATCGCTCTGTCACGAATAGTCAAAAAATAGCACGAATTGTAAATCCGCCCCATAGTTTGTCTATCTGTTTTTAGGTGAAAATAAACGAATGAGAGAAAGCTTTTATATATTTCTTATTTGAAGGGGGGGCATACATAATGAACAATATTCTTCGCCCGACACTTGAACTTACTGTAATTATCCCTGGGATGATTCTTGCCTATCTTTCTGTAAAATCAACACTAAAAATATCTCTTCCAAAGCTAATTGCCTGGCTTTTTCCTCTTCTAATTGCACTCTGCATTTTGGGAGGTATATTATGCTCGGCTTTACAGATTGGCACAGGAATCATCTATAACATTATCTGTATTTTATTCCTTTTAGCCGTCTGGTATCCTGCCACTCATACTGTCCGAATCATGATCGATGATGATAATTTTGCTCAGATCTGGTATGTATTCTGGATCTTGCCGCTTATATTTATCAGACTGAATCTGTTCATGGTCCCAAAATATGATGGCACCTTATATACCGGACGGATTTTACAGATATATATTGTTGTCAGCCTTGTTCTGTTAATCATTCTTTCATTATTTTATACTCTGTTTTTATTAATGGCAAACAGTCTAAACCGAAATGCACGGCTTCAACAAGAAAACTATCTTCTTTCAATCCAACAGGAAAGATATACTAACCTCTGCAATGCAATCGAAGAGACACGTCAGGCACGACATGATATGCGCCATCATTTTCTTCAGCTATCCTCAATGGCTGAACGTAACACAATTCCTTTCCACGTGCAGATTGATCTTCCGGCACAAATTTCAGTCGATGAAACAGACTTTTGTCTTGTTCTTTCTAACCTGTTAGAAAATGCATTGGAAGCCAGCTTGAAGACCGCAAAATTCAGACAACGGATCGATATCAAAATCTATCGACATGCTTCTAATCTTATTTGTTTTTACTGAATCTTTTCACATATACTTCTTCCGCGACAGCCATTTCTGATCGATACACTTCACTTCCCCATCAAACCGGATATGTAAATGCACCCCGCCAGATCTCTGGTTGATCTTCTCCACAATTCCATGTCCGAATTTCGGATGTGTCACTGCATCGCCAAGCTTATACTGAACCACTTCATCTTTTTTCTTCTGTGCAGTCTTCAGTTGCTGATAAGTATCCCGGACCGGCACGGACTTATCATGAATCCTGTTCTTTAATACCTTATCGTAGTCATGATTCATAAGCGCTTCGCCCGCCTTATAATACGGCGTCGGCGCCGCTCCGATTAGAGAACAGCAGTATTTCCACGCGCGTGATCCGACGAAGCGGAAAAGTGTTCCGTTACGACCGGAAAAACTGATCCGTTGCTAGCGGAATCGGTGATCCGATGAAGCGGAATTTGCAGTCAGATACAAAAAACTTGCCACCTGCTACTTCTTACAAATGCATGGCAATACATAAAACTTGCCACTGACAGCATCTCTTGCATACTATGGTATAAAAAATGTGGACTGGCACCTCTTTTTTCAGGAACCTGTCCACATTTTTATTTTCTTTTCCGCGTATTCACCTGTTATATCTTATGCAGTCCGGAATCTATTTTTTATATTCAACCTCGAATGATCCAAGTTCATATCCATGAACGCTTCCCTTTACCTCTCTGGATACAAGCTCTACTTTCTGTTCAAGATGTTCACTATATACTCTTGTTGTCAGAACCGTTTCCCCGTTATTAATGAATATCTCAATGGCTGATGTATCCGAAAAGATGGTAATATCCGAAAGCTCTTCCACCTTAGCAAAGCGCTGCTTTCTTCCACGTCCGCTTTCTCCCATCGATAAGGTAAAAAGCCCGTCCTTCCAGCTTATTGTAACATCTTCACGAAGCTTAAGCTCCAGATTTTTTGCTTCTTCCACGTCAAGTCTCAGTTCAAAACAGCAGTCCGCAGGCGCCCACTTTGTAAATGCTTCCAGCTCGCAGGTAAATGCATTTTTACGCAGATCTTTCATCTCCTTTAATGGATGCTGTAAGATCTTTCCATCTTTCCATTCCAGTTCTCTTGGCATGGTAAGTGCATGGATCCAGTCATATGCAACCGTTGCATCATTATCATAATCTGCATCCGGAATCCCCATCCAGCCAATCAGGATTCTTCTACCCGCTTCATCTGCAAATGTCTGTGTCGCATAAATGTCAAATCCTTTGTCAAATTCCTGAAATTTTCCAAAGCTGTATGATTTGTTCTTCAGGTCAAACTCTACCGGAAAATATCCACACTGGTACACATTCTGGTAATCATATCCCTTCTGATCTACTCCCTGTGGACAGCATGTCATAATCTGCTGGCCGTCAATCTCGAACAGATCCGGGCATTCCCACATATAACCAAATGGCTTTGCTGTCCGCACCGTATCGTACCATTTCCAGTGTTCCAGATCGTCGGAACAAAACAAAAGTGCACAGCCATAAGATTCCGCATCACGGCCTCCCTGGATCATATAATAACGGCCGTCTTTTTTATAGATTTTTGGATCTCTGACATGCTTGGACATATTCACCGGATAATCATCATTGGTCATTACAAGCTTCTTGTATGCAATATTCTTTCCATCCGGACTGAATACGTGAATCGTATTCTGTTCCCGTCCATTCATGATATAATCATAATCTTTATCCCAGAGTTTTACATTTCCTGTGTAAAAATAGTGAATTCCATCTTCACAGGTATAGGCTGATCCGCTATATACACCGTCTCTGTCCCATTCTTCGTCCGGATAAAGGAACGGCTCTTCTTCTTTATAATGAATCCAATCCTTTGTTGTGTAATGTCCCCAAAGCTTCGTTCCCCATCCGGCAAGAAATGGTGTATATTGGAAATAAATATGATTCACACCCTGAAATTCACACAGACCATTCGGATCATTCATCCAGCCTGTCGGCGGCATCATATGAAAGTGAAGTCTGTTTTTATCTTTTTTTACATTCTCCCTCATACTTTCATGCTTCGGATATTCTGTTAAATATGTCTCTTTGTTCATCTGTTCCTGTCCACCTTATCCTTACACGATTTCAGCCATCTTATCATTTTTTGCAATATGTTTTTCTTCTGTTTTGATGGTCTTTCCTTCCGGAAGCTCTGTGAAGATAACAAGAATCTCCGGAGAGTATCCATGCTTCTTCACCAGGTCGATGTCAAATCTGATAAGTGCTTCTTCTGCTGTTACTTCCTGTCCTTCTTTTACAAGTGTCTCAAATCCTTCACCGTTCATATTGACGGTATCTACCCCGCAGTGAATCAGGATCTCTGCTCCATCTGCAGTTGTAAGTCCGATTGCATGTCCGGTTGGATATACGAGTGATACGGTTGCCTTACATGGTGCCATAACGGTTCCGTCTTCCGGAAAGATAACGACACCGTCTCCAAGTACCTTGTTTGCAAATGTCGGATCTGTCGATGCTTCGATATCTTTTACTGTTCCCTCTGCTGCTGCATAGACTGCACCAGGCTCTTCTGTAATAACTGCCTTTGTTGTATCATTTTCTTTTGTATCGTTCTTTTTGTCATTTTTATTCTTATCCGGTGCTGACCACATTTTTCCAAAGATGACTGTACATACAAATCCAATCGCAATCGCGATTGCATGTGCAATGATGTAGTTAATGTACCCGTGATGTGCCGGATTAGCAATTGCCATTCCAGGAAGTGCAGTTGTACCGAATCCAAGAGCAGTAAGCTTTGAATAGTATACATATGCACCTGCAACTGCACCACCGATACATCCACCGATCAGTGGAAACTTGTAACGTAAGTTTACTCCGAAGATTGCCGGTTCACTGATACCAAATAATGTCGAGCAGAAACTTGGAATACAAAGCTCTCTGGCTTTTAAGTTCTTCCAGTTCAGGGAAAGATAACCAAGTACCGCACCACTTTGTCCAAATAAAGCTACAGACATCAGTGGATTTAAAAAGTTTGTTCCTGTCGATGCAATAAGCTGTGCTTCTACCGCACCGATAATGTGATGAAGACCTGTGATAACTACGATCTGCTGAACTCCGGCAAATAACGCATACCCGAATGCTCCCAGATGTTCTGTACTCCACATCAGTCCGTCTGTGATTCCATTAGAAAGAATTCGTCCTGCCGGACCTACAAGTGTAAAAAGTAATACCGTAGAGATAAATACTGTCAGCATTGGTGCAACCAGAAGCTTGATTACATCCGGAATTACCTTATTGAAGAATTTATCCAGTTTTGCAACTACAAATCCCATCATAAGCGCGATGATGATTCCTCCCTGGAATCCTACCATCTCAATCTTCAGTCCGAACAGACGGATAACTTCTATATCAACGGTTCCCTGTGCAGCCTGGTAAGCATTGGCAAGAGAACTGTCTAACATGATTGCTCCGATTACCATACCAAGAACCGGATTCCCGCCAAATCTTTTTACGGCTGAATAGCATACTGCCATTGGAAGGATTGCAAAGATACCTGTAGACGCAAGACTTACCAGCCGGTTGATCGCATATAAGGTATCATGTGTCTTTACTACTTCAAGTCCGCCAAGGACGCTTGTAATTCCCATCAGAAGGGCTGCTGCAAGAAGTGCCGGCATGATTCCGATAAATACATCAGATAACGCTTTGATCACTGCCTGAAGTGGATTCTGCCTCTTCGCACTTTCTTCCTTCAGATCTCCCAGTGACATATTCTGTGTATTCGTATACTCGGCAAATACCTCATATACATCATTCACTGTTCCAGCTCCCAGGATCAGCTGTAACTGATTACCTGCTATGAACGCACCTTTTACTTTGTCGATATCTTCCAGTTTTTCAATATCTGCAAGATCATTATCTTTCAATACGATCCTGAGTCTGGTTGCACAGTGTGCTGTTCCCTGGATATTATCCATTCCACCAATATTGGCTACGATCTGTTTTGATATTTCCAGATACTCATTGTTCTTTCCCATTTCTCTTCTCCTTGTATTGTTTTGTTTTGGAACCGGTTCCGTTCCTATGTTTTTATTATATACATCAGCTTTTGTATGTCAACACAAAACGTCACTGCAATTTCATTTTCGGAAACGGTTCCAAAAATTGATATCTAAATTTGTCTATATTGCACAAAAGCGGGTCTGTCAAATTGACAGATCCGCCTGATTCTCAGTTCTCTTTTACACTTTTTCTTTCTATAATTTCATACGGGTTGACCTGAAGCGGGCTTACCGGCTTTCCTAAAATCATCTGGATCATCGACTCAGCACTGATCTCCCCCCAGTTCTTCCAGTCAAATTTTACCGTCGTAAGTGGCGGCTGTAACAGTTCTCCTGCTTCGTAATCGCCAAATCCTACCACGGATACTTCTTCCGGTATCCGTATACCTTTCTCTGACATTACTTTGTACACGCCAAATGCGATACGGTCTGTTGCGCATACGACTGCCGCCGGTGTCTTCATATGATCTACAAATTTCTGTACATTTTCAATTGCATTTTCATAAAAGAACGTTGTCTCTATGACTTCTTTTGGCTTTTTCTCACAGGACATAAGTCCATCGATCACTCCATGGCGTCGTTCTCCTCCTACTGCCGGGTCATCTTCAGGTACCCAGAGCATATAAATCTCCTTGAACTTACGTTGTCCGATATAATTACCCACCGCATATCCTGCATTGTAATCATCATTAATGACAGAATTCTCTCCCGGGAAGCGTTGTCCAAGAAACAGGATTGGAATTTTTAACTTCTTTACTGCTTCTTCGTATTCTTTTGTGCTTCCCGTCGCAAGAACCATAATTCCATCTACATTCATATTCTTCAGCCGTTCGATACAGCGTATTTCTTCTTCGATATCATTTTCCGTATGCATGATAAGAGGTGTATAATCATTTTTCTTAAGATAGGCAACGATTACTTCTACAAGTCTCGGTGTTGTTACCGAGTTAAATCCAGGTACCGTAAGTCCTATGATCCGGCTCTCTTTTGCATTCAGCCTTGCAAACAGATTCGGCTCATAATTATTTTCTTCGATGATTTTTTTTATCTTCTGGGCCGTTGCATCTTTGACGCTTCCCCCGTTCAGATATCTTGATACAGTACTTTTTGCCACACCGGACATCTGGGCTATATCATTTATTGTCAGTTTTTTTCCCAAATTATTTTCCCCCATAGCGTCTATTTCGAACCTGCTTATAATACAGAGAGCCTGCCAGTGACAGCTTCTTCCGGACACATGCCGATTCAAAATGTCTTAATATGTATTATACTCTTCTTTGAAATTTCCTGTCAAATTATCTCCTGTCCAAAATAGAGGATTCACACAAAGATTTTCAAGGGTTTGCGGAGAATTTAATAACAAAATATAACAGTTATTAAATCTCTTAAAACAGGTGAAATCTCAATCGGGATTTCTTTCTGCAGACGCTGCCGCAGGAATTGTTCCTCTCTCATTCTTCTCTTTCTACGCTATAATATAACTGTTTTGGACTCTTTGGCTTATCTGGAATACTCAACTTAATTACGCCAGCTTCTACTAATGGATTTACATACGTCTGTATAGCATAAGTAACAGAATTTAACCCCAGATAATCACAAATTTCCTTTCTTGTACGCGGTGTTTTACAAAATACTATTAAATTATTTGTTTCTTCATCATTTGACATATCTTCATAATCATTCTTTGATTCTTTATATAGTTTTACAATAAAACTTCCTCTTTCATCCAAGAATTCTGGCTGTCTTAAGTTATATTTCTCCATTTCCATCCGGATTGTTGGAATTCCCGAATACCTGTTTTCTGTTATTCCAAATATTTCAAGTGCCGATGCAAGTACCGGATTCCTTGTATCCGGTTGAATTTTTCCTAATTGGTCAATAGTGATTCTTCCATATAATCCACCTGGATTATGTATTTCAATCCTGTCTTCAAACATTATAAGTTGAATCGGCATTCCTTCTGTATGAATACTATAATCACGATGTACTAATGCATTTATAATAGCTTCTCTAACCGCTGTTATTGGATAGTCTGTTCTGTCAGTTCTTCGTCCGGTTGTCGGACTTATAATTGTCTTTGTCCGCATATTGCGTTTCACAAATAATAATGCCTCATCCAACATTTCCGGAATTGTTCCTTCTATTCTCTGATTATCCGAGAATCTTTCCCCCATGTCGCCAAGACTTCCTATTGTTCTCCCAGGAATTACAATTGCCGTAATACACAATTGTGGAAAATATGCCTGTGGATATGGACTAAAAAGCAAAGTCGCACTAAGCGTTACTTTCTCTCCTCGCTTTATGCTCATAAGTTCATAAATACTTTCATTATCAAGTGTTGCTAATCTTTGTTTTCCTCTCTATATTTTCTAGTCCATCTCTTCTTCAATCTTCTCCGCAACAGCCACATCCGCCGGCAGCCACTCCACATCCGTAAGCTCCTCCCTGGTCAGCCATCTGGCAGCCTCATGCTCCTTCAGCACCAGATCCCCTTTCACGATCTCACACCAGAAGCAATCCATCGAAAGATGAAATCCCGGATAATCATACTCCACCGTCTCGATCCATTCACCAACCGCAACTTCCGTATCCAGTTCTTCCATGATCTCACGCTTCAACGCTTCCTGCAGTGTCTCCCCGGCTTCGATCTTGCCGCCCGGGAATTCCCATCCGCCTTTGAACTCGCCGTATCCGCGCTGCGTTGCGAATATCATCGTTCTTCCGTCTTCCTTTACTGCTTTTATAACTGCTGCCACAACTCTTATCGTCTTCATCTTACCTTTTATCTCCCGTCAAAAATCTTCCTGTAACAGTCTCTATTCATTCACAATATACTGATAAATATCTTCTCTCACCGGAGTCTCCAGCTCCCATTCGATCTCCACCGCCGTCTTATCCGTATTCGGCATCACGAACTGCTTCGCATTCCCGGTCGCGATCACACGCCCCAGATAATAGAATTCCTTGGATATCTTATCATCCTTATTCTTTCTCACAAACAGCTGCACATCTATGCCACGTTCTGTTGCGTTCAGGAAATTCTGCACGTCTTCTGAGTCCATGCTTCTTCCGCTTTTGGAAATCGCGATCAGCCGGTTCTCTGCTACGAAATGATCTTCGTATTTCGTGGTATCGCTGATATTGTCCTGCTTATCGTAATTAATGAATATCGGAAATGTCTTAGTCTTCTTATCATATTTGTAACCGCCGATGTTCAACGGCACTTCATTTCTCTCCCAGTTCAGCAGACGGCAGGCATCCTCATATGTATATTTCTGATACAATACCAGATTCGTATCCTGATAATGGTAACTGTAATTGACCTTATATCTCGAGATTCCGAAGTCCACCAGTTCCTCCAGAATCGCACAGAATTCCGGATTCTCTAACATTTTCCCATACACATCGGAAATGCCATAATCATCCTGTTCCTTCTTCAGAAATACACACTGTGCGTAAGTCTTCTTTGCTGCGCTCGTCGAAAATTCATTGGTCATCATATTGATCACATTTTCCGTGCAATGCTCGTCCATCTCACAATGATACTTCTCGGATAAATGCTTCCGCAGACGCCCAATGATTCCATGGTGATACTGCAACGTACGTTTCAACAATTCCAGCTCATGAATCCGCTTGCCACTTGCCAGCTTTTTGGAAATGAATTCGATTGCTTTTTCTTCGTCTTCTGACAGTCGGATGGTATATTCCTTTTCGTATTTCACGAGGAATTTATAATACGAACCCAGGCTGTTATTATCGAAGATCCGCAGCACATCCATTTCCCCATACTTATCGAAATCCGCAAGCGCCGGAATATGCCCCAGCTTATTCTTCAGATTCGTATAATTCTCCCGGATTAATTTGATATCGCTGAAGTTCGCATTATCAATTGCCTGGAAAATCCGCTTTCTGGAAATCTCATCGAAGTGAATCGTGCTCGCACCCGGAATCACTCTGCCGCCTTCCGTGACATAGCGGCGAATATTATCCTTGTTATAACTGCGGTCGCCGGACAGCGCAATCGGAATCATAAAGTTATTCCGATAATTTCCGATGAAATCCAGTACAACGACATATTCTTTGTTCTCGGCTTTTCGAAGTCCACGACCAAGCTGCTGGATGAACACGATCGGCGACTCTGTCGGACGAAGCATGATGACCTGATTGATCTCCGGCACGTCCACACCCTCGGAAAATATGTCTACGGAAATGATGTAGTCCAGGGCATCTTCGGATTCTTCTCCTGCCAGCCGTTCGATCGCTGCTGCTCTCGCTTCTTCCGAATCACTACCGCTCAGCACCAGCGTCCGCCAGCCCTTAGCATTGAATTTCTTCGACAATTCCTTCGCCTCATCAATCCGGCTACAGAAAATCAACCCCTTCACGCGGTCGCCACTGTATCCGAAATATTCCGCCTGCTTCATGACATTTTCCACACGTTCTTCGGATGTCAGATAGCGGAAATTCTCCACCTTTTCTTCGGATGATTTTCCCGCATCTGCAATAATATCCAAATCCGTGATTCCAAAATAGTGGAACGGACACAACAGATCTTCCTCCATCGCATCCTGCAGACGGATCTCGTATGCGATCTGATGATTGAAGATTTCGTAAATGTTCCTGCCTTCCAGATTGTCGTCTCGTTTATCCGGCGTTGCGGTCATACCAAGCCACAGCTTTGGTTCAAAATAGTCCAGGACTTTTTTGTAGCTGTTGGCGGCGCTGTGGTGGGCTTCGTTAATATATTTCAAAATGAACTAAGAAATTTTTAACATCTTTATATCATTATTTACACATTATTTTCCTGTATTTTTTCAATAATTTCTTTCAAACGTCCTACATTTTTAAAGAGATATGCTGGATAAGCATCTGGAAAATATTGTTCTATTATCTCATATACTTTATCCCAATATTTTTCACAAATAGGATTAACTATACTTCTTAATTCTTCTTGAGCCAGATATTGATTATCAAAATTATCCATACTTTTTATCTCTCTCAATGCTAAATGTAGTAAAAATCTATTTCCATGAATCAATACTAATTTTTTTCTTCCTGTTACATTTGACTCATTTTCTTTGATATAGGATTCAACAGCTCGCAGAACTAATACCCCATTATACATCGTAAAACTGTTAGTTGATCCATTAAACAATTTTTATAAGGTGTTTTATCGATATTTTCTGTTAATGCACCTACATTTCCTTTTACTAATGCAATAATTGATATTTCATCTAACAAACATGCCTGTGATACTATTGTTTCATCCAGTACGATTTGATGTTCAGGGTCTTCAATTTGTGACCCATCTTTATATAAATATTGAATTCCTCCAAGACTTAACTCCATCCGCAATCTTTCTTGTTCTGGATCTAATGATGCAAAATCTTTTCCCTCAATTCTATTCTGTGTATTAGAAAGTTTTGTTATTTGTATAGCCTGATCTTCTTGAACTTCTTGATTTTCCCCAGATGCACCGAGATCTATCATTTGAATTAACACCTTAGCATTTGAAACCAATTCCGGATTCTCACAAAATACCCCACCTATTGTACCTGTTGTTTGTGCCCCATTAACTAAAGACACCCCTTCTAATTTGAACAATCCTGTTTTTCGCTCATTACTATATACAATTTTTCTTATTATTTTGCGACATAATATTTTAATTCCGTTATTATAATAAAAAAAGCTTTTCCGGTTCCGTTTTAAAACAGTTTTTATCCCTTGATTAACCTCTGTACTTCCTTTATAATATCTTATATTTTTATCAAAAGTTGATTTCCATGTTCTTTATACCATTCTCCTATCATGCAAGCAGAAATAGTTCCATAATATGCTTTTATCGGAGCGTCAATTTCTCCCCCAGTTGTTCAAACAAAAACATCATCTAAAATAATATTATTTTGATTTTGCCCATTTGCTAAATATTCATATATATTTTGTAGTTGTATTTCTGAAAAAACAAGTAGTTCATCTGATTCACCTCCATTAACATGTTTCAAAAGTTCTTTAACTGGACGCAATGCATAATCTGATACTTTTTGATTTCCAGTATGACAAAAAATCATCTCTATTTGATAGTTCATATTTCTTATAGCATCTTCAATATCCCAATTTTTTTTGCGTATAACTTATTATTACATCCTTCAAACTCACAATTAATCACTCTCTTTATTCCTTCAACAAATGTATTCATTTCATCTTGAGAAATACCTCCCGTTCCCTCTTTTCTCCATTTACTTTGGACAAAAAAATGCTTCATTCTGAGTAATATCATTATATACTGCATCAATTCCCATATCATGATAACCATCTGTAATACATTTTCCAGCAACATCTTCTGAAATTACCGCAACGCATAATGATAGCTTGTGCAGCTATTGCTCTTGTATAAAATTGATCTGGGAATTCACTTTGCACTCTCCACATCAGTAAGATCAATTTTATTCTTATACATTTTCCTCTAATTTAGATTTTATTTCTTACTACTTTTAAATTACATTCATTATATCCTCTCCCTGTATTCTATTTTTTATCATTCTCACCGTATATTTTCTACCAAACAATACCAACTATTCCAGTTGCACTAGTAAATGAATTTACTACACTGAAAACACTAGCAAACTTTTTTATTTGAAACCTCATTATGCTATCCTCTATAATTCCTGCATATAGCTAGTTTTTAAAAAACTGTCTAACACTTTTCATTTATTTCACCGATATTCTGTAATATAATATTCTCCCTCTACAAAATCGCCCTTATACTCCAATAGACCTGTCCAATCTGTATATTTTTTAATCATAAGTGATTCGTCATGTATCTCTTTAGATGCATTCACAAACCATACTAAATGAAAATTTTTAATACTCAGAAATTCATCTAAGGCATCTTTTCGAATAATCAACCCGGCCTTTTGCTTTGTCAACGCGGTATCAAAAGCTATAAGCTCTCCTGCCTCATTACAGTAATACCCATCGTATTTCTTTTGACTCAATCCCAAAACTTTTATAATTTCTGCACATGGATGAGAAGCTGAAATAGTTTCTTCTTTAGATGCATCAAATTCTTCTTCCCATATTAAATCTTGACAGGAATTCAATACTCTTCCCAGCTCTACTGTCACAGGTTCTTCTCTTGTATATTGTTTACTAACCATAGGAATACTAATTTTATCATCTAATGCTGTCCTCAACTCATCCCACTTCTTATCCTCATCAAATTCGCCTAAATACTTTTTTTGTAATATCTCCGCATAAGAAAATTGAGGTTCTTCAACTTTTTCAATTATCGATTTCATTTCGCCTGTTTCCACTTTAATGTTTTCCCATTGCGATTCTTCTATCGATTTACTGCCACTTGACCATGGATATTCTCTATTGTATATCGTATATGTTTCAGGAATCCAGCTAATATCAGAATTAATAAGGTTTACTTTTTTATCTGCATATTTTTTTAATGTAACCAATTGTTCATCTGTAACAAAATATCCATATAACCAATTCCAAATTAATAACTTATTATATGCCAAATCCCCTTTCCCTGTATCAGCATATTTTGACAAAGCAACCCATTGAATTCCTCCCTCATCCGTTAATAGCAAATCTTCTTTCTTGGTTTTCATAAAATGTCGGAACATGTGTTAATCCATATTTCCTCATCAAATGATGGATCCTCTTTAGCACATTTAATTTCTTGTATTTCGTTCATTATATGTTCTTTAACTTCTACCAAAAGTGGTGCATCTTCACATACTAAATTATGTTCATTCAATGTTGGGTCAAAATCTCTTACATACGGATTCCAAGGTCCTTCATACGATACATCCTCTTCCATTGATCCCACACTCTTCATAACACAATAATCTGAAACTCGAGCTAATATATTATACATAGAAATCCATTGATATTTTTTCCCAATTCTTTCCGTTTTTAATACATAATGCCTATCATATGTTAAGCGAAGCGTAGATGTATCATAATCATCAAACAATTCGCCACTATATCCCAACTCATTAATAATATAATACATCGCATAATTAAATATTTTATAATCGTCCACTTCAAAATCTCGTAATGCACTCTGGAAAACATATCTTCCAAAATCTCCATACATTCCAATTCCTTCAAATCTCATAGAATGCTGAATCCATGATAATCCTTTTTCATAAGTTTTATCTGAATATTTTTCATCTTTTATATCTGGAATAGGAATTGATTTATATGGTGGCTTTATTTTTTCCAAGTTCATACTCTTGAACTTCATCTGGATACTCCATCAAATATTGTTCAATTATAAGTCTTGCATAATCACGTAGTAAAAT
>ENA-OQDC01000797-OQDC01000797.1-human-gut-metagenome-genome-assembly--contig:-NODE-797-length-19647-cov-4.801639_pt1 | contig 19647 bp, 20 predicted proteins | sample MGYA00242770_ERZ504601 | MGnify/ENA primary metagenome ERZ504601 (study PRJEB26092, sample SAMD00036305) | human gut metagenome | host: Homo sapiens | study: EMG produced TPA metagenomics assembly of...
CAAAAAGAGACTTTTTGGAAAAACTCCCTTAAATTATTTTATTCAAATTCATGCTTCCTATATTTTAAACCCCAAATACATCAAAGACTTTGATTCAAAAACAGTTACTATTTTACTAAATGGGACTGAAGAACACCTACTTCCCAATTAGTAGAAAGTTTCAGTTTTCTTTTAAAGAAAAGTATTACAGCTATCTAAGTGAAAGCATTTTTAATGTTAGTAGGATTACGAATAATCAGTATCTTGTACGATTTATTTCTAGCAAGTATGTTATTTTATAGACCATTGTCTAAAATCAATATGAAAAAGAAGTCCTTTAGTAGCCCTTTTTTCATATTGATTTTTCATGGGGAACTCGTGTTCCTATTTCTCTGAAAGTCGTATTTTTTTGGTCAGTAATCTCCTTCTAAACATTTTAGAATACTATCTAATCGGTCTCAATTTTGATTATCCTATTCGCCAGTCTTCCTTTTGGATTCTTTTACAAACTAGTCTAAGTTTGTTAGCAGGAGCTGTCCTAAACCAAGGAATCCAACTAATTTTACCTTTAGGGGAACTATCAAAAAATTTAGAAGCTATTAGTTTGTATCTCGGAATAAGTTTCTTCTTATCTACAGGAATAACTCTTATCTTACGAAAGCTTCTCCTATCCCATCAAAGGCTTCGTATTGCTACTTCTAAGGGAAACTGGCTTTATCAGTTTATCGTGCCTCTTTTATCTATTTTCTTTGCTTTTACAATATCTGCCATTCAAGGAGGGGTATTTGGAGCAGATTACCTGTCAATCATTTCTCTCTCATCTCTCATTGTATTAACTCTCTCCTCTCTTTATTTTAATCTGTACCTTGCTCGTCAACAGCAGCAATATTACCAAAACCAATTGGAAAAAGAACAATTACAGTTCCAAGTTCAAGAAATACAACAATCTCAAGAAGAATATCAACGTCTCCAAAAGCCTTCGGCATGACTTAAAAAATAAACATTTAACTCTTTTATCGCTTTTAGAGAAAAATCCTGAAGAGGCAAAAGATTATCTTTATTCATTAACAGATAGTATAGTAGGTGAACAAACTTTCTACTCTAAAAATCAAACTATTAATTTTTTACTTAATCAAAAACTACATCATTTAAAAGATGAGATAGAAATGGAAATTGATTGCTTTGTACCACAAGAATTATCTATTCAACCAGATATTTTAGCTGTTATATTAGGAAACTGCCTAGACAATAGTATTACAGCTTGTCTCAGACTACCAAATAAAGAAAGAAACTTATCACTTAATATCCGATACTTTCAACAAAATCTTTTTATCAATATTAGAAATAATTTTGATGAGAAAGAAAAATCTACTCGTAAATCCCGTCAAAAAGATGGCTGGGGGTTTGCGAAATATTGATGCTCTTGTTCAAGAATATCAAGGTAATATCAAACACTTTTAAAAGATGGACATATCAAATAGAGATTTTATTACCAATAAAAATAGGGACTATTCCGACTAAAGAATTTTAGGTAATTGATGAAAATGAGTAATAATTAGGTAACGTAAATATTTGAAGTCAAATCTATATTATGTTTATTCATTAATAAACAGGTGGAGTAGCACTAGCTCAACCTGTTTTTTTTCTATAACTTTCTGATTACCTAACTCGCATCTGCTCGACTCATGTTTTCTCCTACAATTTCGCAGCAGCTGCTTGATCCAAGATAAGAGTCACGTCTGGATGATTTTGTAAGACACTAGCTGGCACTTCCTCTGTCACCGGCCCCTTAAGCATCTTGAAAATGGCATCTGCCTTCTTGTCACCATAGGCAAACAAGATTATCTTCTTGGCAGCCATAATAGAAGCAATTCCCATTGAAATAGCCTTTGTAGGGACTTGGCCTCGACTGGCAAAGAAACGGCTATTAGCTTCAATGGTGCTATCCGTCAAGTCGACCACATGGGTTTGACTATCAAAAGGCGTACCTGGCTCATTAAAACCAATATGCCCATTACTTCCGATTCCTAAGATTTGCAGATCAATGATATGGTGTGCCAAGACGTCATCATAATCCTTAGCCGCCTTCTCCAAATCTTCAGCCATACCGTCAGGTAAGAAGCTCTCCTTAAATGGCTTGGTATCAAAGAGTTGAGCCTTCATAAAGGCATGATAGCTCTGATCATGCTCTGGTGATAGTCCGACGTATTCATCCAAATTGATGCTATAAAATTCCGAAAAATCCACGTCACTCTCAACCATCTCTTGGTAAAGGGCGATAGGGGAACTACCTGTCGCCAATCCAAATGTTTGAGCACCCGCTGCAAGGCTCTCTTTTAGAAGTTCAAAGGCAACTTTGCCTCCCTCAACTTGATTCTTAACTAAAATCTTTTTCATTCTATTCACCTCAATATTGGTATATACCATTTTCTTTATTATCTCTTTTTTAACCTTCCTGTCAAGCGTTTTCACTTGATAAGTTTAATGACTGTCGCCCTATATCGTGCTATAATAAAAAGGCTGAAAATTTTTAAACGAGGAAACAAATGAATACAAACGATTTTGATTTTGAACTACCAGAAGAACTAATTGCCCAAACCCCATTGGAACAACGTGACGCCTCTAAACTCTTAGTCATTGATCCTGTAACTAGGGAAATGACTGATACCCACTTCGACCACATCATTGACCAGCTTAACCCTGGAGATGCCTTAGTCATGAACAATACGCGCGTGCTTCCTGCCCGCCTCTATGGTGAAAAAACTGATACACACGGCCATGTAGAATTTCTCCTTTTGAAAAATACCCAAGGTGACCAATGGGAAGTTTTGGCCAAACCAGCCAAACGCCTTAAAGTAGGTGCTAAAGTCAGTTTTGGTGATGGTCGCTTGACTGCCACTGTCACTGAAGAACTGGATCACGGCGGACGTATCGTAGAATTTAGCTACAACGGTATCTTCCTTGAGGTTTTGGAAAGCTTAGGCGAGATGCCACTGCCACCTTATATCCATGAAAAATTGGAAGACCGCGATCGTTATCAAACGGTCTATGCCAAGGAAAATGGCTCTGCCGCTGCTCCAACAGCTGGACTCCATTTCACACCTGAGTTACTTCAAAAAATTGAAGCTAAAGGCGTAAAATTGGTCTACCTCACCCTCCACGTTGGACTGGGAACCTTCCGACCTGTTTCTGTTGATAATGTCGACGAGCATGAAATGCACTCAGAATTTTACACCCTCAGCCAAGAAGCGGCCGATACCCTCAATAGTGTCAAAGCTGCTGGAGGTCGCATTGTTGCAGTAGGGACAACCTCAATCCGAACACTGGAAACAATCGGAAATAAATATGATGGCCAACTCCAAGCCGACTCGGGCTGGACCAATATCTTTATCAAACCAGGTTATCAATTCACAGTCGTGGATGCCTTTTCAACCAACTTCCACCTTCCAAAGTCAACCTTGGTGATGTTGGTTTCAGCCTTTGCTGGTCGTGAATTCGTCCTAGAAGCCTACAAACACGCCATCCAAGAACGCTACCGCTTCTTCAGTTTCGGAGATGCCATGTTCGTAAGACGACCTTCGGAAAAATAAATAGTGATGTTGAGACTTCTCTTACAGGGGAAGTCTCTCTTACTGCACATCACATTCAGAAAAAATCCACCAGTTATGAACTGATGGATTATTTTGTTTATTTCTCTGCAAATTGACTATTATACAAATCGTAATAGAAACCTTTATCTGCAAGGAGGGATTCATGGTTCCCTTGTTCGATGATTTGTCCATCTTTAAGGACCAAAATCTTGTCTGCTTCTTGGATTGTTGATAAACGGTGAGCGATGACAAAACTTGTTCGACCTTGCATAAGTGTCTTCATGGCTTTTTGAATCAAGAGTTCCAGACGGGTATCAACTGATGAGGTTGCCTCGTCCAAAATCAAGATTTTAGGGTCAGCCAAAAGTGCACGGGCTATGGTCAAAAGTTGCTTTTGTCCCAGTGAAATGTTACTTGATTCCTGGTTTATTTCCATGTTGTAGCCACCAGGCAGCGTACGGATAAAGTGATCCACATTGGCAGCCTTCGCTGCTTCAACAATTTCTTCATCAGTTGCCTCAAGATTACCAAAACGAAGATTTTCCTTGATAGTTCCTTCAAAGAGCCAAGCATCCTGAAGCACCATACCAAACTGTTTACGATAATCTTTACGCGACAAGTTGCGTATATCATGACCATCAACCGAGATAGAACCTGCAGTAACATCATAGAAACGCATGAGAAGATTGATAATAGTTGATTTTCCAGCACCGGTAGGACCGACAATAGCCACCATTTCACCAGGATTAACCTCAAGATTAAAGTCACGAATCAAAGGTTTATCAGCTACATACTGGAAGTCCACATGATTAAAGATAACTTGACCAGTTAAATCTCCTTCAAGCACCTCAGTAGCATCATTAGCCTCGTCTGGTTCATCCATCAGTTGGAAAATACGGTCCAAGGAAGATTTAGCACTCTGCAATTGTCCAGCCAACTGAGTCAAGTTCTGAATAGGTTGATTAATCTGCCAAACGTACTGAACGAAAGCCTGCATATTACCAATCGTCAAGCGACCAGCCAAGACTTGCAAACCACCTAGGACGGCAATAATTAGATAGGTCAAGTCAGATAAACCATTAAGGAAAGGCATCATGAGGCCTGAAATGAAATTGGCCTTAAAACCTACCTTTTGAAGATCTTCCGTAATTTCTTTAAAGTCGTCTAAAGATCTACCCTCACGTCCAAAAAGTTTAATCACATTGAAACCAGTCAGATTTCCTGAACAAAACCGTTAAGAGTACCTAGGGCATCAGCCTGCTGCTTAAAGTAAGGTTGAGACTTACTCATAATGAAGCGAGCACCAAAGTAAGAAATCGGAATAGTGATAACAACCACAGCTCCCAACTGAAGATTAAGGTAAAGCACTGTCCCAATAACCAAGGCTAGAGTAAAGATGGCGTTGACAACCTGCAAGAATGACTGCTGCAAGGCATTTGAAACTGTCTCGACGTCACTAGTAAAGCGACCCAAAAGGTCTCCAAATTGTTGCTTATCAAAGTATGACACTGAGGTACGATTGATTTTCTCAATCATCTCATTTCGCATATCCTGAACCGTTGCTTGCACGGCATTGGTCATAAAATAGTTGGAATAGTAAGAAGCCAACTCATAGATGAGACCACGCAAGAGGTAAAAGACCAAAACTAAACCAACGTAGGACACGTTGATATGAGCACCTGCTACCCCCTTAATGATGTCCAGTGTGTTTTTAGTCAGTTCCGTAATGGCTAAACCAATGACCACCGGCTCAATAACACTCATGATGACACTAATAATTTTCAGGAAAATAGCTAAGTAAAGTGGGAAACGATAAACCTGCAAGTATGACCAAAGGCGGCCAAAACTTGAGGAATGAGTTGTTTTCTTTTTATTATCCTTCATTTTGACCTCCTTCTAGTCTTCTGTAAGACTCTTTTGATTCAATTGTGAATTAGCAATCTCACGGTAAATCTCATTACTTTCCATGAGCTCTTCGTGACGGCCACGACCAACAATTTCACCCTTATCAAGAACGATAATCTGATCTGCATCCATAATGGTTCCCACACGTTGAGCCACGATCAAGACCGTCGCATCCTGAGTCACTTCTTTTAGACGACGGCGCAAAGTCGCATCAGTCTTGTAGTCCAAGGCAGAGAAGGAATCATCAAAGATATAGAGATCAGGACGTTTAACCACCGCACGTGCAATTGACAAACGCTGCTTCTGTCCCCCAGAAAGGTTGCTACCACCCTCAGCCAAGTGAGAATCATAGCGTTCTTCCTTGCTTTCAATAAATTCCTTAGCCTGAGCCACGTCCGTAGCTTGATTCAATTCTTCATGACTAGCATTTTCCTTACCATAACGGATATTTTCACCGATAGTTCCAGTAAAGAGTAGAGCTTTTTGTGGAATAAAGCCAATCTTACGACGAAGAGCCTTAAGATTGTAGTCACGTACATCCACACCATCCACAAGAATACGTCCAAGTGTGACATCATAAAAGCGTGGAATCAACTGTACAAGTGATGATTTTCCTGAGCCCGTAGACCCAATAAAGGCAATAGTTTCACCTGCCTTAGCCTTAAAAGAAATATTGTGTAGAACAGGACTCTCAGTTTCACCAGGATAGGCAAAGGTCACATTATCAAATTCCAAATATCCCTTAGTATCAGTCTCTGTCACCCCATCTTCATTTGGGTTGATAGAAATAGGCATATCCATAATTTCCTGCAGACGTTCACTAGATACCGCTGTACGAGGATACATAGTAAAGAGATTAGCTAGAAAGAGGAAGGATAATAGTGCATGGAAACTGTACTCAATGAAGGCAACCAAGTCCCCGATTGCCAGAGTTCCAGAACCTAATGGATTTAGGGCAAACCAAACAATAGCCACAATCATAGCGATGATAATTTGTACAAAAAGTGGCTCTGTTAAACCAGTCAATTTAAAGAGCTTGCTTGAATTATCCGCATAGACAGCATTTTCAGAGGCAAACTTCTTCTCTTGGAAATCTTCTCTAGCGAAAGCACGGATGACACGAAGTCCAGTCAGATTTTCACGAGCATACTGGTTAATCTTGTCGAGAGTTGCCTGTTGCTTTTCAGAAAGCGGACGCGTTTTTACCGCCACATACCAGACAACTACAGCTAGTAAAGGCAAGGAGATTGCCACAATCCAAGCCAAAGATGGACTTGTCGTCAAAATTAAAAAGACACTGGAAACCATCATCAAAGGAGTGATAACACCCACCTTGAGGACTTGATCTGCAAACTGCATGAGAACAAAAGCATCCGACGTGATACGAGTCACCAAAGAAGATACCCCAATTTGTTCGTACTCATGGTGTGAATACTCCTGAAGTTTGGCGTAGATATCATTACGCATGACCTGCACCATAGTAGTCGTCAACTTACCAACCGCATAGGCCAAAAGCACACGACCAACAATACCAGTTAAGACCACACCAAACATGACCCAAGCATAGGTATAAAGCTTGTCAGCATCCCCACGGTTAATTCCCTCATCAATCATTCTAGCAAGAACCGTCGGCATACCCAGGTTAGCAATAACAAATAAAATGGCTGCTGTAAAATTCATCGCTAGCCACTTAGGGTAACGCCTGAGATAAGACCAAATATAAGACATAAATTTTCCCCCCTTTTCTTCTTCATTTAGCTATACTTTTAGGTTCACAAGAATCGATACTAACTTCCGAAACCTTAAAAAGCACATAAAAAGGGCGTGACAAGCACGCAAATTACCTACATTCTAACAAATGAAAATATTAAAAGCAATAGAAAAAAGCAGGACTTACACCCTGGTTTTCTTTATTAAGCGACTTGAGTCGTTACCTTATTATTTAAGAGTAACTGAAGCTCCAGCTTCTTCAAGTTTAGCTTTGATTTCTTCAGCTTCAGCTGCAGCAACACCTTCTTTAATAACTGATGGTGCACCATCAACGATAGCTTTAGCTTCTTTAAGACCTTCGCCTGTGATTTCACGTACAACTTTGATAACGCCAACTTTTTTGTCGCCTGCAGATGTCAATTCAACGTCGAATGAATCTTTAGCAGCACCAGCGTCAGCAGCACCATCTGCAGCAGCAGCTACAGGAGCAGCAGCAGTTACGCCAAACTCTTCCTCGATAGCTTTTACAAGGTCGTTCAATTCAAGGATTGAAGCTTCTTTAATTTCAGCAATAATGTTTTCAATGTTCAATGCCATTATGATTTCCTCCAAATGTGTTTTTTAATATAGTATTTTAAACGTAGCTTAGGCTACGAGTTGTGAAGATGAGCTTACGCAGCACCGTCTTCTTTGCTTTCTGCAACAGCTTTGACAGCGTATGCAACGTTGCGCACTGGCGCTTGAAGTACAGAAAGGAGCATAGAAAGCATACCTTCTTTGTTTGGAAGTGATGCAAGAGCGTTGATTTCTTCGACTGAAGTGATCGCACCGTCAACAACACCACCTTTGATTTCAAGAGCTTCAGCGCCTTTAGCAAATTCGCTAATAACTTTTGCTGGTGCGATAACATCTTCGTTCGAGAATGCTACTGCAGATGGACCAACGAAAAGTTTTTTAAGGTCTTCAAGACCTGCTTTTTCAGCTGCACGGCTCAAGATAGAGTTTTTGATAACTTTAAATTCAACGCCTGATTCACGAAGATTACGACGAAGAACTGTATCTTGGTCAACTGTAAGTCCACGAGAGTCAACAACAACGATAGATGCTGCTGCTTTCATTTTATCAGCGACAATAGCAACTTGTTCAGCTTTCTTAGCAATAATAGCTTCACTCATTAGTAGTTTTACCTCCGTTTTTATTTTTGGGCTAGGCACAAAAAAACCGTACCTAAACCTAGACACGAAAGTACAATACGTCACAAAAAAATAGTTACGTTTTGTGCCTCGGTTGGATGTTTACGAGTCTAGCTCCCCAACTGTCTTAGGTCAGTTTTTTTCAAACCTTATATAGAATACCATTACCTGAATCAGACGTCAAGAGAAAAATACAACTTTTTTGGATTTTTTCTCTATCTTTTTTTGAACATCATAAAGCCTCTCAAAATCCAAAGATTCAAGAGGTCTTTTCTAATCATATCTAAGAGCTTCGAAAGGATCGAGTTTTGATGCCTTATTTGCCGGCAGGATTCCTACGCCTGCTGAGAAGGCTATGCTTCCCATGGCTACACCAAGAGAAACCGTCGCTTTAAGGTCCATGGCATTCCCAATTGTTCCAACTACAAGGGCCGCAAAACCTAGACCAATCAGGCCATCCAGGATGGTAAGGACCATCGATTCAATCAAAAACGAGTCAAGATTTTACGACATGTGGCGCCTAAAGCCTTACGAAGACCAATCTCTCGTGTCCGCTCAGTTACCGAAACCAACATGATATTCATAACACCGATTCCGCCAACTAATAATGAAATCCCAGCAATAGCTCCGACAACGGTGGTAATGGTTCCAAAGATCGTGTTCACCTGATCTAAGGCTGAACTCATATCTGCTGACTTGTACTCTCTATTGTCACCTTGGGACAAGTGGGTCAAGCGTTTAGCGACATCCTTAGCGACACTGCTACTATTTTTCACATCGGTCACATGGAAACAAATCTGACCATTAGGATCAGTATTATTCTCAGCTGCTAACTGGATATTGGCCACAAGAGCTGTCCCAATTTCACCAGAGGAACCAATCGCTGTGTCAGTGTTTCTTATAGACACCAATCACACGACAATCATTGTTCCCAATAGTAACCACTTGGTTAAGGGCATCCTCATTGGTCTCAAAGAGTTTTTTAGCCACCATCTAATCAATGACAATAACTCGTGAAAAGTTTTTATAATCATTGTCTTGCAAGGAACGTCCTGTCAACATCTCTAACTTTTTAGCTTTAAAGTAGCCCTGACTGGCACCTGTGATATTAACATTCTTTACGGTCTTTTTTTGGAGGGAAATAGAGGAAGTTAGGCTGTTAGTCACAAAATAACTATCAATACCAGGCGTCTGCCTAGCCACTTGCTCTAGCCAAACTTCTTTAACCAGTTTGGTAGGTTTTGCCAAATCTGCATAAGCAGGATCTAGCTCCTCAGCCTTCAGTGTCTCGCCATCCTTAAAGGATTTTTCAGCCTTGGTAATAACTTTTTTGAACTTCTTTCAGCCCTGATGCAATTTTTTGTTGCTTGGCATCGGCATTACCAAGTTTGACCCTAACTTGCTTGATTTTCTGAGTCTCATCATCGTAAAGCCAGACATAGTTGTCAGTTCCTTTCTTGCTCACAGCAGTTACAGGAACCAACAAGACATCATCATTTGTCACTTAAAGATATACATTAAAACATTGCTTAAGTTTGCCGATGGAGCTAGTCAATTGAACCTTATATTCATACTGGGGAAACCCGTAGCATGCATGCCATGAACCTTTGGAATTCCGCCAAGGAATTGGTTCCCATCTGACTGACTGGCATTTTTGCTTAGGATAATTGGAAACGTAGCTGACTTTACCTGTCCAAGTTTGATCTGGGTATACTTTGGAAGCAATCTTGACCTTTTAACCTACTGAAATATTTGGAATGTCATATTCTGTTAAGGTCCCTTGAATCTCAAATTAGCCCTCACTTGTCACATGAACTAGGGTTTGGCTCTCTTTTGAAGCAGGGTCCACAGAGTCCGCAACTTCTACAACTGTTCCATTAGCATCTGAAACAATCACTGTTTGGTTGAGAACATCTTGTGCCTTTTCTAGCTCTGATGCTGCATTGGCAATGGCATCATTATAATCTTGCAAGGTTTGGTAATTACTTGCCTCAGTTTGCTGACGCTGTTGAGGTCTGACTGTAGGCGTTGAATCATCCTCATACGAATCACTATTTGTTTGCGTTGAAACCAAAGGAACTGTTCCATACTGTTGGAAAAAAATTTCAGTCACGATCTTGCCATATTATAAGCACGACTATCTATATCATAGGCTGCTTAGGCTGATGTGCTGTCATATTGGATCAATTGCTGAGCAACACTAATTTTCTCACCAACATAGACTGTCACAGATGCATTTCGTCCAATAGTATTGTCAAAATAAACGTACTGTTCCGATTTTGCCCTCACATACCAATTAGAAGAGCGGACTAGGCAAGTTGTTCCTTTTTTACCTTCAATAATCCAAACTCTTTTTGATTTTTTAATAACTTTGGACTGATTTTCTTTCACATAAGTCTCTCATTCTGATTGTGTTCTATAGATATAGAAATTGTGATGTTTTTAATATTCCGTGTCAATGAGTTCCATCACACCATAGTGCAACTTTTGATTGGGACGAACCTGACGTTCAAAACCAAGTTCCTCAAAAACAGAGTCACGAAAATGTGCCTTGATGATAATTCGTTCTCGGCCAACACGTTTAGCCTCATCGAGCCATTCTCGCGTTAAGCGACTGCCATTGGCCAGAGGTTTGATAGCATTTAGATTTTCTGATTCCTTTATGGTCTCTGAAAACATAGGATCAGCATAGATAATATCAAAAGAATGATCAGTCTGAGATTTTAAAAAGGTTAAACTATCACTCTTAACAGCCTTAATAGACCGCATGGCCTTTTCAATCTGCTTATTATCCGTCTGATAAGTTGCCAGACCACGAGAAACCACCTGAAAAATCACTTCTTGACTCTCAAGGGCTGTCACTCTATTTCCCACTGCTGCCATCACTAGACTATCTGAAGCCAACCCCATGGTCGTGTCAAGAATAGACTTGGGAGATTGCCCCAAAAGACTAATTAAAGCATCATGTGGAGCCTTAAGCCGAAGGACAGCCGTATCTGGATGAAAGGTCAACTCACTGGCATCTGCATTGACAAAAGACAATCTGTCCTTATATAGAAGATAAAAGGGGCCAAATCGTTCCAGACATTTGGATAAAGACAACTTGCGTCGTGGCTGATAGTCAGCTCCTAGTTCGCTAGCTAATTCTTGAGCACGTGCAATTAAGGACTCGTTTTCACGTAAAGATGTCGTAATAATCATGTTTCTAGTATAGCAGAATCTTAGGAAACAAAACTATAGCCTAAGCTTTCATTTTTAACTTCTTAGCTTACATTCGTGTAAGAAAAAAGCCCCAGAAAAGCTGAGACTCAATATTGTGTTTAGATAGCTTCTGTTGTAAAGCTGCGGCTTTCAAGCACACGCACCATAGCATCTGCTGTATCAAGGGCTGTGAAGAGTGGAATTCCTGCTTCAATAGCTGAACTACGGATAGCTGCTCCATCTTCGTCATAAGTACGTTTGTTACCAACTGTATTGATAATAGCTTGTGCTTTACCTGTACGAACGAGGGCTGGAATGTCATTGTCATCGTTTTCACCCAACTTGTTAACAAGCGTTGCGTGAACCCCATGTTCATTCAAGAACTTAGCTGTTCCTTCAGTTGCGTAGATACCATAACCGATAGCATCGAAACGACGAGCCAAGTCAAGGGCTTCTTCTTTGGTATCGTCATGAATAGTAAAGATGACGTTACCAAAGGTTGGCAAGTGGAGGTAAGATGCTTCAAAGGCTTTATAGAGCGCTTTTTCAAGAGTCACATCTGTACCCATAACTTCACCAGTTGATTTCATTTCAGGTCCAAGGAGACTATCTACCTGAGCCAATTTTGTGAATGAAAAGACTGGTGCTTTGACATGGACATGGTTACTTTCTGGATAAAGACCATCTTTGTAACCTTGCTCAGCCAATGATTTACCAAGAATCAAGTTTGTAGCAACTTGAGCCATTGGGATATCAGTCACCTTAGACAAGAATGGTACTGTACGGCTGGCACGTGGGTTAACCTCGATAACATAGACCGTTTCGTCCTTAATAACGAACTGGATGTTCATCATACCGATACAGTTAAGACCGATAGCCAAACGCTTCGTGTAATCAGCGATAGTCTCTTGGATTTTCTTAGAAAGAGTTTGTGGTGGGTAAACCGCCATTGAGTCCCCTGAGTGAACCCCCGCACGTTCGATGTGTTCCATAATACCTGGAATTAAGACATCCTTACCATCAGAGATGGCATCCACTTCACACTCACGTCCTATGATATAGCTATCAACAAGGACTGGGTGGTCTGGACTAGCCTTAACGGCTGTGCGCATGTAAGAACGAAGGTCATCTTCATTTTCAACGATTTCCATAGCACGTCCACCCAAAACGTATGATGGACGAACAAGAACTGGGAAACCAATCTTACGAGCCGCTTCAACTGCTTCTTCTTCATTTGTCGCTGTTTGTCCTGGTGGTTGTGGAATGTCAAGATCTTTAAGAGCCTGTTCGAAGAGGTCACGGTCTTCTGCACGGTCAAGGTCAGCAACCTGTGTACCCAAGATTTTCACACCTGCTTTAGACAATGGCTCTGCCAAGTTGATGGCTGTTTGTCCACCAAACTGAACCACCACACCCTTAGGTTGTTCCAATTCAATAACGTTCATCACGTCTTCGAAGGTCAATGGTTCAAAGTAGAGTTTGTCTGACACTGAGAAGTCTGTTGAAACTGTCTCAGGGTTAGAGTTCATGATGATGGCTTCGTAGCCAGCAGCTTGGATAGCTTTTACAGAGTGAACTGTCGCATAGTCGAACTCAACCCCTTGTCCGATACGGATAGGACCTGAACCAAGAACGATGACCGATTCTTTATCAGATTTGATTGACTCATTTTCCCACTCGTAAGTTGAGTAAAAATATGGTGTTGATGATTCAAACTCAGCCGCACAAGTATCAACCATCTTGTAAACAGGAACAATGTTATTTTCCAAACGTGTCGCACGTACTTGGTTAGCTGTTTGATTCCAAAGATCAGCAATCTTACGATCAGAGAAACCGTTACGTTTAGCTTCTTTCAAAACATCAACATCGCCTACGTGAGTAGCCAATTCTTGTTCCAATTCGAAGATGTGGAGCAATTTATCAAGGAAAAAGATATCAATCTTAGTCAACTCTGATAATTCTTCAATAGTGTAACCACGACGAATGGCCTCAGAAATATAGAAGAGGCGGTCGTCTTGAGCTTTAACAACTTTTTCAACCAAGGCATCGTCTGTTACTTCGGCAAGCTCAGACATTTCATTGTGGTAAACTCCGATTTCAAGTGAACGGCATGCTTTAAGAAGTGACTCTTCAATGTTACGACCGATAGCCATAACTTCACCTGTCGCTTTCATCTGAGTACCGAGACGACGTTCACCGTGTTCAAATTTATCAAATGGGAAACGTGGAATCTTAGCAACCACATAGTCAAGGGCTGGTTCAAACATGGCATAAGTTGTACCAGTGACTGGGTTAATCATTTCATCAAGTGTCAAACCAACAGCAATCTTAGCTGCCAATTTAGCGATTGGATAACCAGTGGCCTTTGAGGCAAGGGCTGATGAACGTGATACACGAGGGTTTACTTCGATAACATAGTATTTGAAGCTATGTGGGTCAAGCGCCAACTGGACGTTACAGCCACCCTCAATTTTAAGGGCACGGATAATCTTCAAGCTGGCATCACGAAGCATTTGGTTTTCAATATCTGATAAGGTTTGCGTTGGGGCAAATACGATTGAGTCCCCTGTGTGGATACCAACTGGGTCAAAGTTTTCCATGTTACATACCACAAGAGCATTGTCTTCGGCATCACGCATAACTTCGTATTCGATTTCTTTGAAACCAGCGATCGAACGCTCAATCAAACATTGGGTTACTGGTGACAATTTCAATCCATTTTCAGCGATTTCACGGAGTTCTTCTTCGTTAGCACACATACCACCACCAGTACCACCAAGGGTAAAGGCTGGACGAACGATAACTGGGTAGCCAATCTCTATCGCAAAGGCAACTGCTTCTTCAACCGTATTTACAATTTCTGATTCTGGAATTGGTTGTTCCAACTCTTCCATCAATTGTTTGAAAAGGTCACGGTCTTCGGCTTGGTCAATGGCAGACAATTTTGTTCCCAAAAGCTCTACTCCAAGCTCATCAAGAATACCAGCTTTTGACAATTCCATGGCCATATTCAAACCAGTCTGTCCACCAAGTGTTGGCAAGAGGGCATCAGGACGCTCTTTACGAAGAATACGTGTGACAAACTCAAGCGTAATAGGTTCAATGTAAACCTTGTCTGCGATTTCCTTATCAGTCATGATAGTCGCAGGGTTAGAGTTAACAAGAACAACACTGTAGCCTTCTTCTTTCAAAGCCAAGCAAGCTTGCGTACCAGCGTAGTCGAACTCAGCAGCCTGACCAATGATAATAGGACCAGACCCGATAACCATAATTTTTTTAATATCAGAACGTTTAGGCATATTTAAGATACAAAGGACGACCAGAAAGCGCTAGGATTTTAGGCAATCGTTGCAGGATGCCCGCATCCAAAACGATTGTTCTAAATTCCGAGCTTTCCGTCCGTGTTCAGTTTAAGATAATATTTTTAACATGACGCTTTTAACTTGATAAGGAATCTGTAACTCCTTGTAATCAAAGCAAGCATCACTAAAATTGAAAACAATACAGTTTAATTAGTCTCTTTAACTGAATACAAGTCCTTAATTCTCCTTTCTATTTGACAACTCTCTGGCTGTCATTAAATAAGGTAGTAGACTGGGGAAAACAAGGGTCACACCCCATTATAGTCACTAGACAGTTGCAATTAACGACGTGCATTTTCAGCTTGGAAAGCATCAATCAATTCTAAGAACTCATCAAAGAGATAGCTCGCATCGTGTGGACCAGGCGCTGCATCTGGGTGGAATTGCACTGAGAAGGCAGGGAAGTCACGGTGACGAACACCTTCAACTGATTTATCGTTAATCTCTTCGTGCGTTACCATGAGGCACTCTGGAAGTGTGTCACGGTCAATGGCATAACCATGGTTTTGGCTGGTGAAATCAACACGACCAGTCGCAATTTCACGAACCGCATGGTTAAATCCACGGTGACCAAACTTCATCTTGTAGGCCTTGGCACCATTCGCCAAACTAAACAACTGGTGACCCATACAAATACCAAAAATTGGGATTTTGCCTTGGATGCCACGAATCATATCAAGTGCATGAGGCACATCTTCAGGGTTACCTGGACCATTAGATAACATCACACCATCTGGATCGAGATGGAGAATTTCTTCAGCTGTGATGTCATGAGGAACAACCGTCACATTACAATCACGTTTTGAGAATTCACGTAAGATTGAGTGCTTCAGACCAAAGTCAACCAAAACAATATTTTTACCAATACCAGGTGCTGGGTAGGCTGTCTTAGTCGATACCTGCTCAATATTGTTGGTTGGCAAAACAGTAGCACGCAATTGATCTTGCAAGTGCTCAATGCTGTCTCCAGGTTTAGCCAAAGTCGCCTTCATGGTACCATGTTGACGGATAATCTTAGTCAAAGCACGTGTATCAATACCAGAAACACCCGGGATGTTTTTAGCTTTCAAAAACTCATCCAAGGTCATTTGGTTACGCCAATTGCTGGCACGACGGCTAGCCTCTGAAACAACCACTCCCTTAGTTGTTGGCGTGATTGACTCATAGTCATCACGGTTAACCCCATAGTTTCCAACCAGTGGATAAGTAAAAGTCAAAATTTGACCGTTGTAAGACTGGTCAGTGATAGATTCTTGATAACCCGTCATACCAGTATTAAAGACGAATTTCACCCGTCACATCCACATCAGCACCGAAGGCCTGACCTTCAAAAATAGTGCCGTCTTCTAAAATAAGTAAACGTTTTGCCATTATAGTAAATTGTTCCTTTCACTTAGAACAAGGCCCGTCTCAAGTCTAAAGCAAACAACAATAATGCAGCTGAGCCAAAAAGTAATTCGTTTGCACAAGGCTTAGGGCGTGTTCTTTTTCGTCTGATTCTCTCAGGAATCTGTTAACGTTGTTTACGCTTTGCCATTTAAAATAGCTTCGATAATCGCCATACGGACAAAGACTCCATTTTGCATCTGAGTAACGATACGTGCCTTAGGTGCCTCAACCAAGCTGTCAGCAATTTCCACATCACGATTAACCGGAGCTGGGTGCATAATGATTGCTTGATCTGCTAACTTGGCATAACGTTCTTCAGTCAAACCATAGAGAGTATGGTACTCTTCTTTTGAAAATCCTTTGTCATTCCTATGACGTTCGTGCTGAACACGAAGCAACATGAGTACATTCAAGTCCTCAATGACGTCGTCAATGGCCACATGCTGACCATAAACATCAAACTCACTTGAATACCACTCTGTAGGGCCAGCAAAATAAATCTGTGCTCCCAAACGCTTGAGAATTCGCATATTTGACTTAGCTACACGCGAATGCGTAATATCGCCTGCAATACAAATCTTTAGATTTCCAAAAGTTCCGAACTCTTCATAAATTGTCATCAAATCAAGCAAACACTGACTTGGGTGTTGCCCAGAACCGTCACCACCATTAACAATAGAAGTCTGAATAGTCCTACTGTCAATCAACTGCTTGTAGTAATCGACTTCCGAGTGGCGAACCACACAGATATCAACACCCAAAGCAGACATCGTCAAAATCGTATCATAGAGGGTTTCACCCTTATTTACTGAGCTAGTCCCAGCATCAAACTCAATCACGTCCAATCCAAGTTTTTTCTCAGCTACTTCAAAGGACTTATGTGTTCGTGTTGAATTTTCAAAAAAGAGATTGGCAGCGAAATACTGTCGATCCAGCTGGAAATCAGCTCTACCGTTTTTAAAATCTCCACCTCGACGAATCATGCCCAAGACCTCTTCATTCGTGAGGGTTTCCATAGTCACCAAATGTTTTAGTGACACTTTCCCATCTGCAATCGCCATAGTTTTTCCTTTTTTAATGATTGATTAGTTCTTGCTACCTTTATTAGGATCTGGCAAGATTTGGTAAAGCAATATTCCAAGAATGGTTGAGCTTGCCACACCCGTGATTTGAAAACCACCAAGATCAATCATCAAACCACCAATACCAGATACCAAGATAACACTAGCAATCAAGATATTCTTTTTATTATCAAAATCAATCTTATGTTCAACTAAAATTTTCAAACCGCTAGCAGCGATAACCCCAAAGAGGGCAATTGAAATTCCACCCAAAACAGCTGTTGGTATGGAACTCAAGAGAGCAGACACCTTACCAATAAAACTCATCAAGACCGCAATCACTGCTGCACCCGCAATAACGTAAACTGAGTAGACCTTACTGAGGGCCATAACTCCAATATTTTCACCATAAGAAGTTACTGGCGGAGCTCCAAAGAAACCAGCGATAATCTGTGCCAAACCATCACCTGTTAGAGTACGATCAAGACCTGGATCTTTAAAGTAATCACGTCCAGTTAAACTATTCAAAACCATAACATGCCCAAAGTGTTCGGTCATTGTCACAAAGGCAATCGGAGCCATTGTCAAAATCGCACTTGGATAGAGTTTGAAATCATAATTCACAAACGGAATATCAAAACTTGGAACTTGGAACCAATGAGCAGCCGCAACTTTTGAAAATTGGACAAACTCATGGCCCGTTAACCAACCAAGAACCACTGAGAAAATGTAACCCACGATTAAACCAAGTAAAATTGGGATAACACCGATGATTTTCTTACCATACATATTAAAGAGGATGACGGAAAAGAGAGTTACCATAGAAATCACAAGACTAAAGATACTATAGGTATCATTAACCATTGTCGCATCCTTGACTGCATTTGCCGCAAGACTCAAACCGATTACGATGATAATTGGACCAACCACAATTGGCGGTAGGACTCTATCAATCCAAGCATTTCCCACATACCTAACAACCAAGGCAACAATCAAGTAGACCAAACCTCCAGCCATGGCACCTTGAGCCACCGCTCCGATACCGTCAGTCTTCATAAGCATTTGCATAGCCGCAATATAGGCAAAACTAGACCCCATGTAAGCTGGAATCTTGTACTTAGTCACCGTCAAGTGAGCCAAAGTTCCCAAACCAGATGAGAAAAGAGCAATAGCGGGATCAATCCCAACCAAAATCGGTACAAGAACCGTCGCACCAAACATTGCAAACAAGTGCTGGAATGACAAACCCACCAATAAACCAACTTTAGGCATATCATTCACATCATATTTTACGTTATTCACGATATCAAAATACTCCTTAAAAACACGATACAAAGCCCGTCTAAAACCTAAAGCAAAAATAGGAAATACGATGACGGAGCCGATGGCTCCAAAGATTATTTATCTTTTTTACACAAGGCTTAGGGCGTGTTCAATTAACAAGACACTAAGGGACGTTTTGGCTAAGCCAAACATTTCTGTAGAAAAATAGAAAGTCGACAATGCACTCCAAAGTGTGCTAGGGGTAGGGGACTTATCTTTTTCCTAAGAAATGAGTCCCGTGTTTATTTAAACCAACATCTCAACTCTCCCACCACAGCGAAAGAATCATTGTAGGATCGTAAACTCACCTATCTAAAGACTAAAATCTAGTTTGGATCAATAATGTTGACACTATCCTTACCATCAACTTCTGTCACCAATACTTCAATTTCTTCTGACTGACTTGTTGGGATATTTTTACCAACATAGTCCGCACGGATTGGCAATTCACGGTGACCACGGTCAACCAAGACAGCCAATCCAACACGCGCTGGACGTCCATGACTAACGATATTATCAATCGCAGCACGGATAGTACGACCTGTGTAGAGCACATCATCTACAAGGATAACATCCGTACCATCAATTTCGATAGGAATAAGGGATGTGTCCTGTTCAGATTTAACATCATCACGGTAAGCCTTAGTATCAAGCTCAATCAATGGTACATCAAGGTTTTCCAATTGTTTCAAGCGCTCTTGAATACGCTGAGCAATGTAAACACCACGTGTCTTAATACCAGCCAAGACAATCTTGTCGAGATTCTTGTTTCGCTCAATAATCTCATAAGTGATACGTGTAATGGCACGTTTCATGGTTACGTCATCGACGATTTCTTTTTTCTTCAAATCAAAAATCCTTCATAATACAAAAAATCCCCTTGAAACAAGGAGATACACAAAAACATGGCACAGTTCACCTGCGCACTTCTCAT
>ENA-OQDC01000798-OQDC01000798.1-human-gut-metagenome-genome-assembly--contig:-NODE-798-length-19639-cov-4.778393_pt1 | contig 19639 bp, 11 predicted proteins | sample MGYA00242770_ERZ504601 | MGnify/ENA primary metagenome ERZ504601 (study PRJEB26092, sample SAMD00036305) | human gut metagenome | host: Homo sapiens | study: EMG produced TPA metagenomics assembly of...
ACGCCATCGGCCGCACCGACGGCAACCCGCTGTTCGTGATCTCCCAGAAGTCGCTCACCGGCCATGCCAAGGGCGGTGCCTGCATCTTCCAGGTCAACGGCCTGACCCAGCTGTTCAAGTCCGGCGTGATTCCGGCGAACGCGGCGCTCGACTGCGTGGATCCGAAGCTCCAGCGCGACGACCACATGGTCTGGGTTAGGAAGCCCCTGCGCATCGGCGGTGGTGAGGACGAGTTCGGTCGCGAGACCGCTGGTCGCCCGGTCAAGGCCGGTCTGGCCACCTCGCTCGGCTTCGGACATGTTTCCGGCTTCGTGGCCCTGGTTCACCCCGGTGCCTTCGAGGCGGCCGTGGCCAAGGCCGATGGTGAGGCCGCACTGGAAGCTTGGCGTGAGCGTGCCAACGCCCGCCTGGCCGCCGGCCAGCGTCACCTTGAGGAAGGCATGATGGGTCGCGCCGCGCTCTACGAGCCGATCGACAACCGTCGCTTCCGCGAGGATCACCGTGGCTACGACCACCACGAGGTCGAAAAGGCTATGCTCCTCAACCCGGACGCCCGCCTCGGCGCCGACGGCTACTACGAGGCCTGATATTCTCTGGCTCCCCTCGGTTGATGGGAGCCAGTAGCGCACCGGATCTCGGCTCCCCTCTTTGAGGGGAGCTCCCGCGAAGCGGGTGAGGGGAGTTTCCCCTGGAGCTTTCTCGCTGGCACAAACTCAGTGAGAGAAATATGCAGAACATACGAAAGCCCCTCCCTCGGAGTGGGCTTTCTGCGTTTCAAGGGGCTGATTTGGCATTCGCCGGAGGTCTACTTCCGTTTCAAGGGGCTGTTACCCAAGTAGACAAGGCGTAAAAACGGCGGAATGGCGTTGGCGTTATGCTGCGGATACTCGTGGTATGGAGGATGACCAGCCCCTTGAAACGGAAGTAGACCTCCGGAACGGTCAAAATCCGCCCCTCGAAACGGAGATAGACCTTCGGGGCGGGGCGCGGATGTTTTTTTCGGACGGCTAGGCAGCCAGCCCAAGATGTTTGCGGTATTGCGCGAGGTCATCCAGCATAGTGAATCTTTTCCCCCTGAAATGGAAATCAGGCCCCAATTTCTGATGAGGTGTAGAGATTACGCGCGAAGCGGTACACAATAGGAAGCATGAATACTTGTGGTTTGGGGCATGACGTGGTGGATGTGGCCGCATTCGCCGAACAGTTGGCGGAGCCGGGGTCTCGCATGCGTGCGCTGTTCTCCGTGCGTGAGGTGCGGCAGGCATCCGACCGCGCGCGCCAGAAGAATGACGGGGAGGCCGTCCATCTGGCCGCCAAATGGGCGGGCAAGGAGGCGTTCCTCAAAGCCTGGTGCGATTATCTTGGCGATGCCCCCTATCCGTTCACGCTTGATAATTTCCCGTGGCCTGAAATCGAGATCTTGGACGATTCCCGTGGTGTGCCGCATGTGTCTCTGGGTAAGGGGGCGGCGTCAGTCTTCCAAACTGATTACGCGAATTCGGCTGCCGGCGCTCGCTATTCCTCTGCTTATTCCTCTGCTTCCGATAACGGGCCTTATGCAGTGATGCAGGAGCGGCGGAATGCGCGTTCGGCGCAGCGCTCGACTATCGGTGCGGGGTCGATGCCGCATATCCATATTTCCCTGAGCCACGATGGTTCGATTGCCTCCGCGGTGGTGACGATTTCTGTGGAATAGCGCCCGAGGCCCCCGAGTGCTACATGCTGTACAACGTCTCCATCATGGTTAACCTGTGGGGCGCGCTCACCAGCCGCGACGTGCGCCTGCTCAAGAACCAGATCGACAAGCTCGACTCGCTGCCCGAAAACTGCTGGTTCGTGATTCTGAATGCGATGGGCGCCGACCTCCAACCATACGAGTCCCAGCTCATCCATTTGTGATTTCGACGGTTTCTAGCTCCCCTCTTTGAGGGGAGCTGTCGCCGTAGGTGACTGAGGGGAGTCCTCGGCAAAGCCGCAATCCATCAACTAGATTGGCTGGTCCTGCTGCAGCCACACGCGTTTGCCATCCCCGAAGAAATATGTATAATAACTCAAGTCGCCAAAAGCGACGCTTAACGCGGATGTAGCTCAATGGTAGAGCCTCAGTCTTCCAAACTGATTACGCGGGTTCGATTCCCGTCATCCGCTCCACTATATAGGTTTGTGGCTAGGGTACTACCCACAACATTGCCCGTAACACCACCGCCCGCAACAGAACACGGCCTTGGTGAGTCGTATGTTTGCGTTCACAGAAATTGCATGTAGTATGTCTCCGTGTATGCGTAGCGGTATGTGATACTGCACACATGCGGAGCAGTGGCATACTGACGGTCGTCAGTAACTCCGGCCCCCGCGCAGCGGCGGCAAATCCGCCTCAGTTCCCAGATGGTGGGACCGGCACGCCCCGTCGAGAAGAAAAGTGCGTTATCGCAGGGTGGATGACGAGGGTGCCACTTTTCAAAAATTCCAAGGTTCTTTTCAATGTCGGGTAAAAAAAGTTCCCTCTACCCGGGTGTACGCATTCGTGCTTTTTGCTTAATACCGTAACGCCTTATAAGCGTAACGCCGGGTTTTGGCGTACGTGATCGTAAGAGACAGGCAAGGTTATGAAGAGAATTGCAGAATGGTTCGCAGCGGTAGGGGCCGCGGCGGGCAGGAAAGGCAAACGGTTAGTGGCGATCGTTGCCGCCGTGGCGATGCTCGGTGGCGTCGCCGGTGTGAGCGCAACCGCCATGGCGGACGATGGGAATGCCTCCACGACACAATCGCAGACCACCGATGAGAAGGCGGCCGCCAGCGCGCCTGCTCCTCTTTCCACCGAGGGAACAAACGGCGTGCCGGATGATCCGACGTTGTCTGCTCCGGCCCGCGAGAAGACCGTTACCGCCAATGAAGACGGCACGTACACGGTGGCGTTGAGCGTCACCGGTGCGAAGAGCGCGGGTACGGGCGAGATCGTGACGAACCAGCCACTCGACATCGTGCTGGTGTTGGATGTGTCCGGTTCGATGGCCGAAAAGATCGCTAGCGGTTGGAACCAGCCTACGAAGATTGACTCGCTCAAGACCGCGGTCAATAAATTCATCAATGCGACGGCTGCAGAGAACGCGAAGATTACCGACCAGAGCCAGCGGAACCGCATCGCCCTGGTGAAGTTCGCCGGCACCGAGAAGACCAGCGTCGGCAATGACTTTTACCGCGAAGGCTGGTCCTCCTACAACTACACGCAGATCGTCAGCAACCTGACGTACGACGTCTCCGGACTGACGAGCACGGTTAACGGCCTGAGCGCGTCCGGCGCGACCTCCGCCGACTACGCCTTCAACCGCGCCCAGGCGGCGCTAACGTATCAGCCTCGCGCCAACGCGAAGAAGGTCGTCATCTTCTTCACCGACGGCGAGCCGAACCACGGCAGCGGGTTTGACCCCACCGTCGCCGCCACCGCGGTGAACAAGGCGAAGAGCCTGAAGGACGCCGGGACGACCATCTACTCGATCGGCGTCGTCAGCGGTGCCAACCCCGGCGACACCTCGAGCAACCTGAACAAGTACATGCACGGCATCTCCAGCAACTACCCGGATGCCACTGCAACGAGCAGTGAGCATTTGTGGGGAAAGTCTTGGAACGCCAACCTCGGTGACCGCGCCGAGACCAGCAGCTACTACAAGGCCGCCACGGATGCCGGCCAGCTGAACAACATCTTCGAGTCCATTTATCAGGAGATCACCAAGACGGCTGAGTATGCCGACGTGACGATTCACGACAGGCTGTCCAGCTGGGTCGTGAGCTCCGACAGCGCCTCCGAGAATGGAGAGCCCGCGGGCTTCACGTACACGAAGACCCGGAACGGCCAGATCACGGCGTGGGATGACGCCCCGGAGGCGACGGTTGCGGCTGATGGCACCGTGTCTTGGCCGGTCATGTCCAACGACGACACGCTTGAGGACGGCGTCACCTACACGGTGAGCTTCAATGTCAAGCCGACGCAGGCTGCGTTCGACGAGGCTGTTAAGAACCACAAGGACGATGCCAATGCCTCCGGCGACAACAACTTCTACACGAACGACAACTCCAGCGCCACTGTCGACTACAAGACCGTGGTGACCTCCTCGCAGGGCGGCACGACGACGAGCGATCCGCAGACCGCCGCCTACCTGCAGAAGCCGACCATCACCCTTCCGGTCTCCAAGATTACGGTGACGAAGACTTGGTCCGACGACAACGAGAATCACGCGAATGATTCCGTGCAGGTCCAGCTCAAGCAGGACGGCGAGGATTATGCCAACGGTTCAGCAACTCTGAATGCCGCCGGCAACTGGACTCACGAGTTCACGGTGCCTGCCGGCCCTGAGGGGCACACATACTCGGTTTCCGAGGTCAAGGTTGAAGGCTATGACTCCAAGGTTGATAAGACTGACCTCAAGCTACAAGGTTTGACCGCACAATCCGGTGCCTTCACGGTAACCAACACGCCTTCTTACGTGACCTTGCCCGCTTCGGATGTCAAGGTGACGAAGGTTGTGCAGGGACATGCTGCTAATTCGGACTTCGGCTTCAACCTGAAGTGCGTGGATAGCACGGATGCGAATGCTGGTAAGTGCGCTGACGTTACCGGCTTGGCCAACAATGGACTGACTACGACTGTGTCCAAGGACGAATTGACTGCTAGCGGCGCGAGCGCGACGGTTGGCTTCGGCAATGGGGACCTGAAGTTCAGGGTTCCGACCGGTGCTGACAATTTGGTCTACACGTTCGAGGCTTCGGAGGACACCGAAAAGCCTGCTGCCGGTTGGAAGTATGACAACGATAAGGTGACCGTCAAGGTCACGGTCTCCAGGACGGATGCCGTTGTCTCTTACGAGTACGGCGAGAACGATTCCGACCGAACGAATACGGAGTCGGCACAGTTCACGAACAAGTATGTGGCTATCTCCAGTCTGCCGCTGACCGGTGGCACGACTGGTCGTGACTGGATGGTGTTCGGCGGTGGCCTGGGCCTGCTGGCCCTGCTGGCTGCTGCGGGCTACACGGTCTGGCGTAAGCGTCAGCTGGTCTGATTTCAAGAAACTTGAGGTGGTTTTGGCTTCCCTCGCTGAGGGGAGCTGGCCGCCGAAGGCGGACTGAGGGGAGTCGATGAAGGCTTCCCTCCCCGAAAAAACAATAAGGATTTGCGGATTGCGGAGGCCTTGCTGTGGGGTTGCAGCCTCCGCGATTGCAAGAAAATCAATCACAATAAGGAAGAGAGGGTTTTCTCATGAAGTTGAGGAAGCTTTTCGCGGGTGCCGCTGCTGCGGCCACCCTGCTCGGTGGCATGGCCTTCGGCGCCACCACCGCCAACGCGGCTGAGGCCAACATCTCCAGCACGACTATCACAGTCAACGCCACGGATGCAAACCAGTTCTACACCAAGCCGGTTGACACCGCTGACCTGCAGGCTAACCTGCGCATGTTCAAGTACGTTGAGCTCGCCAAGTATGTGTCTGATGGCAACACTGGCGTTGAGCTGGAGGGTTTGGTCTCCGGTGAGGCAGTGGATGCTGCTTTCGCTGCTGCTGGTTACAACGACCAGACCAAGGGTGATTCCCTGAACGAGTGGGCCTGGCTGGGCAACACTACCCTGACCGCCGCGCAGACCACCGCTTTTGTGAACGCGCTTAAGGATCTGGCTGTCACGGACATTACCCCGACGGCTTCTAACGGTGGCAAGACCCAGACCTTCACCTTCGCTGAGGGTGGTCTGTACTTGATTGTCGACCAGAGTGGAAAGCTGGTCGTCGAAGATAATGACACTCACAAGCTCGTGTGGAATGGCAATGCTCCGATTCTCGCTGGCACTGCTATCACGGGCGCCGCGCCGTCCGTGAACAACGCCACTGGCGTTCTCGCCGCTGCCGGCGTTGTCGACCTGAAGAGCAGCAAGGAAGAAACCACCAAGGCTGGTGCCGTGACTTGGCAGAAAGTCGACAAGAACGCTGCTGCTCTGACTGGTGCTGAGTTCCAAGTGTACGAAGGCGATGTTAGCGGTCTTTCCGCTGACGAGCTCAAAGCGAAGACTCCGCTTAAGTTCAATGGCTCTAACGGTGCGTATTCTCTGCCGACCGCCAATGCTGATGGCACTTACCCTGAAGGCGCCACGGACACACTGCAATCCAACGCTGAGGGTAAGTACACTCTGAACGGTCTTAAGCTCAACACCATCTACACCGTGATTGAGACGAAGGTCCCGACTGGCTACAACGGCACCTTCGTTGGCAAGTTCACGATCACTACCGGTGCAACCGCAGATGCTGCTGCCATCTTCGCTGGTAAGGATGCCTGGAACCTGTCCAAGGACAACAAGGGAACCTTCCAGGTCACCAACGTCAAGAACATCACCCAGCTGCCGCTTACCGGTGCCGCTGGCACCGCGCTGTTCTCCGTGATCGGCCTGCTGATCGCGGGCGCCGCGGTGACCGTGTTCGTCAAGTCCCGTTCCACCAAGCGCGCTCTCAACGCGTGAGCTTGACTGCTGCTTATAACTGAGCAGCTATAACAATGGCCGATCTGATTATTCAGATCGGCCATTTGTCATATTGACGGCATCTCATACGGATGACTTGTAGGCCATCTCCGAATCTTATGGGCAATGTATGGCATTTTGATTTGAATGTAATGGGGCCGGGCATCGAAAATAACTTGTGTTTCGCCACAACAAACGTTTCACGCAGGCTCGGTAACAATCGCCAAGCGAACACAATCGTAGGGGAGGTGAAGGATGGGCCTGTATACCCCATTCGTGGGCCGATTATCGTTCAGTTGCCGTCCAGCCACTACTCAGGCTCCACTTAAACGGGGATAAAAACGACCCTACTAGGGGTTAGGCATGTCCGAATTATAAGTATTACTATCCCGAACTATGGCATTCACCCCATAATCAAGGGGGGTGTGCAATGAGCCTTCCAACGAGTGTAAGGGATGAGGATGACCAGTGGTGGAGGGACTTTTAGCCCCGAGGAGATCAAGTATCTGAAGTCGTTGTCGGCAGTGGCGGAAGCCACGGCGAAGCGCATCACCTATACCGATGATTTCAAGCGTTACTGTGTAGTCCACTACAACGAAGGTGCCTCACCCGTGCGCATGTTCCGTGAAGCCGGATTGGATCCGGCTCTAATCGGGTACAAGCGCATCGAACGTTGCCTTGCCCGCTGGCGTGAATCGCAAGACGAAATCCTGAACTCCGGCAATGCCAAAGCCGGCGTGGAAAATAAGCTGGGGGGGGGGCTTCAGATTCGGAGCTTTTCCGCTCGGGAGCCGCGGGCGCACCAAACATTCCGGAGAGTGCGCGAGCAGCGAGAGCTTGGCGCGGCTCGGCGGAATCGTCACTTCCGGCTGGTACCGGCAGCGAATCCGATTTCCACGTATCGCCCGAACGTCGCGCCATCATCTTCCCCGTCTCCCGCAAAGAGCAGAACAATGACCTACGCGACTTGCTGATTTCGCAGCAGGTACGCCGTATCGACGAACTGGAGCGTCAGGTCGACATGCTCGAGGCCCTGCTGCACGGCAGGCGGCGTAAGGAACAGGCTGCCAATACGTTGCCTGAGGAACAGACGGATACAGCGGCGGACAAGTCGCCGGATGCAGACGGGCAGCAGCAGTAGCCTGTCTGTATCCAATCAGTGCGCGAAACCACAGGGAACATCAGGTACTTGCCCAACACGCACGCTAAGATAGGCATCGCAATAATCGGCATGGCAATACATGGCAATAAGCAGGTAATCGGCGAGGCGGTGCATGGAGCAGGAACCCAACGAGCAAGAACCTAACGAGGCGACGGAAATCGTAGGCGGCAAAGTAGAGACCGTCGAGGTTTCCAGGCACCCCGAGGCTTCCATACCCGAGACCGATTTGTCTTTGGCTGATATCGAGCGCCGTCGCTCCCATCCGTTGCGTTGGGCGTTGATTATTCTTGCCGTACTGTGCGCCATCATCGCGCCATACTGGTTCGGTCGCTCGCTGGCGGTGAATAATACTGACTCCATTGTGGCCGTGCTCGGGGGAGTGTCTCCGCAAGGTATCGCACTGGTCGGTTGGGTGGCCGTGGTGATCACGTACGTCGGATTGGCGATGGCGGTGGTCGTCTCGCCGTCCTGGCCATGGCTGATCGTGTTCGTGCTCGGGCTGGCCTGTGAGCAGTTCATCGCGGGACTCAGCATGCTCAATCTCAACTTCTGGTATTCCACGGTACGTGGTCTACGGCAAGCAGGCCGGTCTGGCGAATGCCGCGAACCTCGGCATTATGGGGGCGGCGATCGGCATCGCCGTATATGCCCTGGTGTTTGTTGGTCTGCTGGTGATTATCCGGAAGACCTCGCCGCTGAACGTACTGACCAAAAGCTGGGCGAGTTTCATTCTGTACTTCGTGATTGAAACCATCGCCCTGCTCGTGGTGTTGTTTGGCGGATTACTCACCACTGTGTGAGCGCACGTGAGTCGCCGTACGTCGCTCAATACTCACCGCTCACTGCTCACCACCGCGCAAACCGTGTGCCCGATGTCTATTTAGAGGTGCAACACCCCCTGTTGGTCCTGCAATTATAGCAGTTCGTCGGCGAATGCCTCGGCGGCCCGGGTTCTAAATAGAAGTGCAACACCTTCTTAAGTTAGAAACTGAACACTTCCAACCTTAGACAAGGTGTTGCACTTCTATTTAGAACCCGGGGCGTAAACACGATTGCCTTCAAAGAAGATGGTCGTGACTGTGCTGGAATCAATGTTCGGTGCTATGAAGCGAAGCGTTGGTTGTGTGTCTAAGCTGGCCGCATTGTTGAATGAGGCTCAACTTCGGGGTGTCGTTTTATCGGCTGTGATGTTATTGTGGCGCGACACGCCAGCTTTATAGGCGATGAGTGGTGGCATCAGATGAGTTCGCTTGTACGTCTCCATTCTTTGTTGAAATATGTTATGCAAAGTGTGTAATTGGCATATGAAACTGTCATATTTGATGTGTTGCGTTGCGTTTATGTGAACTTATTTTCATTGTGCATATCGTTATCAATTTGTTATCAAGGACGATCGCGAGTGAAATGCGCTCATTTATATAATGGCTGTTGCATGGCTGCCCTTGAGGGACGTTCCTCTGGCATGGCTTTGCAATGAGCCGCGATGTGGTCGTAACCAACGTGGGATTCGATTGTGCGGCGAAAGAAAAATATGGGGGGGGGAGTCGCCCTCCATCATTCAGGAAAGGGAACTGAATGGTTTATAACATTCACATATTGCAAACAAGGAAAACCGGTCGTGTGGTTGCTGCTGCGGCTGCATCCGTGCTGTGTTGCATGGGGGCTGTATTTCCAGCGACTATCGGAGTGACTGCGGCGTCGGCCGATGAACCCGTCGAATTGGTCGTCAACGGCGGATTCGAAGACGATCTTAATGGTTGGAAGTCTGGAACGGTGTGGAATAGCTCCGCATCGTCCATTGCCGTCACTGCGGATGATGTGCATGGTGGCAGTGGCGCCTTGAGCGTTACTGATCGTACATCCTCTGATGCTGGTGCAATCCAGTCTCTTGATGGCAAGGTGGAAAAAGGACAGACATATACCGGAAGTATGTGGGTCAAGGCCACGGAAGACGGTGAATTCAATATCACTGTTTGTTCGGGTAATGGTTCCGGATGTGACCAGATTGCGACCGGAACGGCGAAAGCGGGTGAGTGGACACAAATTTCAGGTACTGGAACGTTAGGTGGTAGTGGTGATTTCACCAGTCCCTCGCTGGTGATTGAAAACAAGTATGGCACGAGCAATGCCGACTTCATTGTCGACGACATTTCCGTAACCGGTTCGGATTCTGGTTCCTCATTCGTGCCGCCGACTACGGGTACGGCAACGGCAGCCAAGGCTTTCGGCGACTATTCAAACCCGATTATCGATTATTGGTATGGCGCCGATCCGTGGGCTATGGAATACAACGGACGCGTATATATCTACACTACGGGTGATGGCACTTCTGTGAATGCTGATGGCTCGTTGAATTATGACTATGAATATGACAGTACTGGGCAGATCAAGGACAATTCGTTCGCTCAAGTAAAGACCATCAATGTTCTGTCCAGTGATGACATGGTCAATTGGCGTAATGAGGGTTACATTCGTGTGGCTGGAGAACAGGGGGTGGCCACCTGGGCCAGCAATTCCTGGGCTCCTGCCGTCGCTCATAAGACCATCAACGGTAAAGAGAAGTTCTTCCTGTATTTCGCCAATGGCGGCAGCGGTATCGGTGTGCTGACCTCGGATTCTCCTGTTGGTCCGTGGAAGGACGAAACCGGTGAGCTGTTGATTAAGGGCGGTACTCCTGAATCCGCTGGTGTGGTCTGGCTGTTTGATCCCGCGGTGTTCGTGGATGATGACGGGCAGGGCTACCTGTATTACGGAGGTGGTGTTCCGACAGGCGAGGAAGAACATCCGAACACGGCTCGCGTTATTAAACTGTCCGATGACATGCTGCATACCGAAGGTGAGGCTCAGGCCATAGACGCACCTGCCATGTTTGAGGACTCCGGGATTGCCAAGATAGGTGGTACTTATTACTACTCGTATTGCACTAATTTCAGCCATGACAACGTAATTGATGGTAACACGGTCGGTTACGGCAATATCGCGTATATGACTTCAGACAACCCGATGGGGCCGTTCACTTATCAGGGTGAGATTCTGAAGAATCCGAGCACGTATTTCGGTGTTGGCGGCAACAATCATCACGCGATGGTTCAACTTGGCGACCAGTGGTATATGACCTACCATGCGCAAACGGTGGCAAAGGAATTGATGAACGGCGGTAATCTTGACGCGGCGCATGGCTACCGAAATACTCATCTCGATCCGATTACGGTTAACGAGGATGGTTCCATTGCCGATATTGCAATGACATATGAGGGTCTCTCTTCGGTGAAGAATCTGGACGCGTATCAAGATGGAGGCATTCCAGCTTCCACCATTGCATGGGATTCCGGCATTCAGAACGCATATGACCTGACTTCTGGTGTGCGCGTGGTCGATATGACTACAGACAATTCCGAAGGTCAGAAGCTCAGCAATATTAATAATGGTGAGTGGACGTCTTTGGCGAATGTCGATTTCGGGAATAACGGCGCCTCTTCGCTGACTGTGACTGCAGCTGGCAAAGCCGGAGGCATCCTTGAGATTCGTCTTGATGATCCGGATTCCGAACCTGTGGCTTCTATTTCGATTCCTGCCGGTGATGGATCCGAGTACGCCGATTACACGACCACCCTTGAGGGTGTGACAGGGGTGCATCATGTGGTGTTCTCCTTCAAATCCGATGGTGGTGCGAATGCTCAGGATGAGCTGTACGACATCACTACGTACACTTTCACGGAGTCGCAGGATGAAACTCCTTCGACTCCGGTGGACAAGTCTGATTTGCAGAGCGCAGTGAATGAGAATTCCGGCCTGAACGCTTCCGATTACACGGAAGAGAGCTGGAAGGTGTTTGCTGACGCATTGCAGAAGGCTCAGGCGGTATTGCAGGATGAATCCGCTACTGAACAGCAGGTTCAAGATGCGCTTGCTGCATTGAATAGTGCACGTGCCGGTCTGAAGCTGGCTGATGATTCCACTGATGGCAATGCCGACGGCTCCAATGACACGGATGGCGTGGATTTGGCACAAACCGGTTCCTCTGTCTTGCCTGGTGCTGTGATTGTCGCTTGCTTGGCTCTCACTGGTGTGATCGTAGCGCGAGTGCGTCGCGAGATGCGCTAGTTACCTCTTGGTAATGCGGTCATCCCGTAGCGGCAGCCTCGGGATGACCGCACATGAAACCTAGAACTGGTACTTGTTCAAGCGTAAGTTTTGGCAGTGGTAATGTCCATCACTTATCCATATGCGGGAATGTCTTATCGTCATTCATTGCTGATTTGTGCGGGCATGCTATTGGAATACGCACTCGATGTTGAGTGCTTATCATGAAAGGTTAAAAGACTTATGAATTATTTACGACAAAAAATTTCGGCTAGTGCTATCGCGGTGTTGTCGACTTGTGGGTTGATTTTGGCGCCAATGCCGGTCTTTGCGGATGATTCAACGCCATCTTCAACGCCATCGGATGGCAGTTACACCACGACTGATAGCGGTGATGGCACGTATTCCATTCCCATGTTGAACACGGATGTTCCGGATATCAGTGTTATTCGTGTGTCGAAGGACGATCCGAATAACAAAGACGGTCGTGATGTGTATTACATGGTGAGTACCACTATGGAGCTCAGTCCCGGATCTCCAATTATGAAATCCTATGATCTGGTCAATTGGTGGATAGTCACGTACGTGTATGATCGCATTTCTATGAGCGATGCTTCATCCTTGCGCAATGGAGCTAGCTCGTATGGCGAAGGCGAGTGGGCTCCGTCGCTGCGCTATCACAATGGCCGCTTCTACGTGTTATTCAATACGAACAACCTTAATGGCGCTTATATCTACTACACCGATGATATTGAGAATGGTCCTTGGACGAAGATTGCCCTTAATCGGGGATTCCATGATCCGTCATTGTATTTTGATGAGCAAGGGAGTCCTTGGATTATCTCCGGCGTCAACCAATATAGGCTGTCCGATGATTTAACCACGGTGGTGGAGAGCCATGAGAATATCATCTCTGCCGAACAGTTCACTGATGATCTTGGTGAGACTCCTACCGGATTTGAAGGATCTCAGACTTTCAAAATCGGTGATTATTTCTATACTCCAACGATTTACTGGGGCAAAGACGGTCGTACGGTGATGCTGCTGCGCACCACTGATTTGCTTGATGGCTCCAAATACGAAGCCAAAAAGTATTGTCTAGGTGCTTTCGCACAAGGTAGCCTTGTTGAAGTCGACAACGGTGATGGCACGACGTCTTGGCATGGATTCTTCTTCCGAGACACATATCCGACCGGACGTGTTCCCGGTTTGATTCCTGCAACGTGGGGTGATGACGGATGGCCTGTGTTTGGGGACAATAATCAGGTAAGCGCGTCGGACACCTACGACAAACTGATTGATTTGCCTGCTGATTTGGAGAATCTGGTTCGCCAGCGTTCCCTGGTCAATTCGGACGATTTTGATAATGACGCGCCTCATCAGTCTTATCAGGATCAGGATTGGTGGACTCTGGAGGAGCCTCCTCAGGTTGACGATTCTCTGATTGGAATCGAGCTGGTGGACAATGGCGATTTCGAAAACGGGACTGAATCGTGGACCCCTCAGTGGAATGGTACGCTTACCGCGATTACGGATGGTTCTCTTTCTGGAACCACGAGTCTTGCTGTGACGAATCGTGGCGAATACAATGGCGCTGGCCCGGGTCAATCTATGGATGGAAAATTGCAGCAGGGCGTGACATATCGTGCCAGTGCAACGATTCGATACGACCATGAGATGGACGGCGTCGATTCATCGGCTGTGACTTCCCACCTGTTTTATGTGGCGATTCAATATGCAGACGGCACAATTAATCGTGTGGCCACAGGAACAGTGAAACGTGGGGAGACGACTACTATCACAGGTGAGTTCTCCATCCCATCCGACGCTAATGTGGAAGGTTCCAAACTCATTGTCGAAACCGCGTGGGGTGCGGAAGGCACGTGCATGGATTACGTCATCGACGATATTTCCCTGATCGGTCTTGCTGATGAGAAGGAATATCCGGTCGCCGAAGAATACCAACCCAATGGTTCGAATCTTGATTTGGTATGGGAATGGGGACATAATCCAGATAACCGATATTGGTCTCTCACTGATCGTGAAGGCTGGTTGCGTTTGACCAATGGGCACAAGGTTTCCGCCACGGCCAAATATATGAAAGGCACTTATGGCGACCTGACATATTTTGAAACCGCCCGTAACGTTTTGTCGCAGCGTACCTTTGGCGGATCCATGTCTGTGGAAACCCACATGGATGTCAGTCATATGAAGGATGGAGACACCGCAGGCCTCGCTACATATACCCGTAGTTTTGCCTATGCCGCTGTGCGTCAAGAAAATGGACAGCGAACGTTGGGCGTGGTCAAGCGTGTCTACGACAATGGCGTGAAGGACGCGGACGGTAATATCGTTGACGATACGATTGATCGTGACGCTGAAGAGGCCTTTGTATCGGGCGGCACAGTGACATTGCCAGATGATGCGACCAATGTGTGGATCAAGTCGGACAACACACTGGATAATGCGAGTGGTAAGTTGACGATTCAGTATTGGTACAGTCTGGACGGTAAGCAATGGTCCAAGCTTGGCGACGAGCAGGGGCCGCTGACTTACGATTGGAGCTTGTCGCACTTTAAGGGGTATCGAATCGGCTTGTTCAATTACGCCAAGGAGAATACGGGTGGTTATGTCGATTTTGATTACTATGACTTGAGCGACGTGTTGACTTCTGACGGCAAAGCTGTGGATACGTCTAAGCTGCGTTCGGCCATTGATCAGGCTGACTCTCTGCAGTCTGCGGAATATCCTATGGATGAGTGGGATAAGATGCTCACGCTACTTGATAAGGCAAAGCAGGCGTTGGCATCCGATCCTTCCACGCAAAATGAGGTGGATGCCCCGCAGCGTGCACTGAGTTTGCAGCTCGCGCAATTGGCGGTTGACCGTCAGTCTGGTGATGGCGGAAATCCTGGTGGTGGTGATCAGACCGGTGACGGTAACCAGTCGGGTAACGGCGATCAGACCGGTGATGGCGGCCAGCAACAGTCTTCTACTGCTGATGATAATTCATCTGAACTGTCATCAACTGGTTCGTCCGTAACACCGATGGTGCTGTCTGCAATTGCCCTGATGCTTGCTGGCATCAGTGTCATTCGGATACGCCGCTCTTCGCGCTGAAATATCGCCGCAGCCTGTTGGTTGCAGCGATTGAATGTGCGGAATCAGTGATGTGTCGCAATGGTGGGTTGTGCGAATGCTCGGCAACGTGGATTCGTACAACCCATCCTGTTATGTTGAGACCGCGGCGTGAGACATGGTGGAGCATGACATCGGCGTAGAATGTGCGATTTTGGAAACAAAGGAGCTGGTGTGTGGGCGGCTGGCAGTTTTCATTTCGAATCGACGGCGTTCTCCTGATATCAAGTATGGCTGTGTATCTATGTTGCCGTTATGTGGTGATGTTAGCGGAGTGAGTAATTCGGATATGGTTCGCCCTTATGAACATATGTATGGCTTATGTCGTCCGCCGAAGCATGGTTGCGATTAGCGAAAATCAGGTATTGCGGCGTTATGTCCGGCGCCATGTCATTATCGTATGGCGCACTCACGATACAATACCGTCCTAGCATGGGCGTCGCGGCATGAGACGACGCATTGTGCAGACAGGTGTGGCGTCGAACAACGAACGCGAGGTAAACGTAGATGGCGGTGAATTCCAGCGTGGAGAAACAGCCGGTCGACCAGCAGGCGAGCGGTGAGGTGCAGGCTGAAATCGATACGCGGTCCGATGGTGTTTCGCCCATGCCCAACGATGTTTCCAAACATAACGATGTTTCCAAGCATCCGGTGGCGTCCATTCCCGAATCGACGCTGTCGCTGGCCGATATTGAGCGTAAGCGCTCGCATCCTGCATTGTGGCTGGCTTATGCGCTGCTGGTGATTGCGGCCATTGTGGTGCCGTATTGGTGGGGGCGTGCGATTGCGGTGAACGATACGCAGTGGCTGCTTGATAATTTGAGCGCGCTTGAGCCGCGCGGCGCCGCGTTTGTTGCCTGGACGGTGACGCTGATTGCCGTTTCCGGCCTTGGTCTGCTGGTTGTTGACGCCCATCGGCGCTTGTGGGGCGCGGTTTTTGTGATTGGCTTGGCGGCGGAGCAACTCATTGCCGGCCTGCGCATTCTGAAAATTGATTTTTGGTATGCGACATATGTGGTGTACGGAGAGTCGTCGGCATTGGCGAATGCGGCGAATCTTGGCATTATTTCAGTTGGTATTGGCGTTGCCGTTTTCGCGGTGCTGTGGGTGGGATTGTTGGTGACGATTAAAAAAGAGTCGCCGTTGAATGTGCTGACGCGCAGTTGGGCGTCGTTTATCTTTTTTTTGTGATTGAGACGATTGCTTTGCTTGTTGTGATGTTTGGCGGCCTGCTGACGTTGGTCTGATTCGTGGTGTCTGGTGCTCCTGTATAATTGACCCTTGGCGTATTTCGCCCGCGGATAGAGAGCGCGCCGGCATCGGGCCGGTAGCACCGCGCAGCAATATAAGGAGGATGCCGTGGCACTGACGGCTGAAGAAAAGCAGGAAATCATCGCTAAGTACGCGACCCATGAAGGTGACACCGGCTCTCCGGAGGTCCAGGTTGCTCTGCTGAGCAAGCGTATCGCTGATCTGACCGAGCACCTCAAGGAGCACAAGCACGACCACCACTCCCGTCGTGGTATGCAGCTGATGATCGGTGACCGTCGTCGCCTGCTTGACTACCTCAAGCGCGTTGACATCAACCGTTACCGCTCCCTGATCGAGCGTCTGGGTCTGCGTCGATAATTGAAGACTTCCGCCCGAGTACCTAGGATGGTGCTCGGGCGTTTTACATATCGCCAGCCAACGGCAACAACGGCAAGAGGGTTAGAGGATAGGCCAGCAGGTAAGGCCGACAGGAGAACCCGAATGAAGGGGTTGACACGAGGAACGACGGCCAAGGGGTCAGTCGAAACAAGGTATGTGACGTCCGCTGAAGAGGACAGTTGCGGTTCAAGCGAGTCGCCGAACCGCAGCACAGTATGTAGGAATAATTAGAAAATTAAAGAAGGAGGAACCCTATGGAGGGTCCCGAAATCAAGGCCGTTGAGGCCGTAATCGACAATGGATCGTTTGGCAAGCGCACGCTGCGCTTCGAGACCGGCCGCCTCGCCCAGCAGGCCGATGGCGCTGTGGCCGCCTACCTCGACGACGATTCCATGATTCTGTCCACCACCACCGCCGGTTCCAGCCCGAAGGAGAACTACGACTTCTTCCCGCTGACCGTTGATGTTGAAGAGAAGATGTACGCTGCCGGCAAGATTCCGGGCTCGTTCTTCCGCCGTGAAGGCCGCCCGAGCTCCGAGGCCATCCTCGCCTGCCGCATCATCGACCGTCCGCTGCGTCCGCTGTTCCCGCACACCCTGCGCAACGAAGTGCAGGTCGTCGAGACCGTGCTCGCCGTGAACCCTGATGACGCTTACGATGTCATCGCCCTGAACGCCGCTTCCGCCTCCACTATGATCTCCGGCCTGCCGTTCGAAGGCCCGGTCTCCGGCGTGCGTCTGGCCCTGATCGACGGCCAGTGGGTCGCCTTCCCGCGTTGGAGTGAGCGTGAGCGCGCCGTGTTCGAGATTGTGGTCGCTGGCCGCGTGATCGAGAACGGTGATGTTGCCATCGCCATGATCGAGGCGGGTGCCGGCAAGAACGCCTGGCACCTCATCTATGACGAGGGTCAGACCAAGCCCGATGAGGAGGTCGTGGCCGGTGGTCTTGAAGCCGCCAAGCCGTTCATCAAGGTGATCTGCGAGGCTCAGGATGAGCTCAAGAAGATCGCCGCCAAGGAGACCAAGGAATTCCAGCTCTTCCCGGAGTACACCGACGAGCTGTATGCCCGTATCGACGAGATCGCTCACAAGGATCTGGACGAGGCGCTCTCCATCGCCGAGAAGCTGCCGCGTCAGGATCGCATCCATGAGATCAAGGAGCACGTGCGCGAGGTGCTCGCGGACGAGTTCACCGATATGGACGATGCCGAGAAGGACAAGGAACTCGGTAACGCCTTCAAGGAACTGCAGCGCCAGATTGTGCGTCGCCGCATCCTGACCGAGGACTACCGCATCGACGGCCGTGGCCTGCGCGACATCCGCACCCTGTCCGCCGAGGTGGACATTGTGCCTCGCGTGCACGGTTCCGCCCTGTTCCAGCGTGGCGAGACCCAGATTCTGGGCGTCACCACGCTGAACATGCTCAAGATGGAGCAGCAGATCGACGCGCTGTCCGGTCCGCAGTCCAAGCGTTACATGCACAACTACGAGATGCCGCCGTGCTCCACTGGTGAGACCGGCCGCGTCGGTTCCCCGAAGCGCCGCGAAATCGGCCACGGCGCCCTCGCCGAGAAGGCCCTCGTGCCGGTGCTGCCGAGCCGCGAAGAGTTCCCCTACGCCATCCGACAGGTCTCCGAGGCCATCCGGTTCCAACGGTTCCACCTTCGATGGGTTCCGTGTGCGCCTCCACGCTGAGCCTTTTGGCTGCCGGCGTGCCGCTGAAGGCTCCGGTTGCCGGCATCGCCATGGGCCTCGTGTCCGGCGACGTTGATGGCAAGCACATCTTCAAGACCCTCACCGATATTCTGGGTGCCGAGGATGCCTTCGGCGACATGGACTTCAAGGTGGCCGGTACTTCCGAGTTCATCACCGCCCTGCAGCTCGACACCAAGCTCGACGGCATCCCCGCCGACATCCTGGCCGCCGCTCTGCAGCAGGCCAAGGAAGCCCGCGCCACGATTCTCGAGGTCATCAACGAGTGCATCGACGGCCCGGCCGAGATGAGCGAGTTCGCTCCGCGCATCATCACCACCACCGTTCCGGTCGAGAAGATCGGCGAGGTCATCGGACCGAAGGGCAAGATGATCAACCAGATTCAGGAAGATACCGGCGCTGAAATTGCCATCGAGGATGACGGTACCGTCTTCATCTCCTCCGAGGGTGGCGAGGCCGCTAAGAAGGCCAAGTCCATCATCGATTCCATTGCCAACCCGCACGTGCCCGAGGCCGGCGAAACCTACAACGGCAAGGTCGTCAAGACCACGTCGTTCGGCGCTTTCGTGAACCTCACCCCCGGCACCGACGGCCTGCTGCACATCTCCCAGATCCGCAACCTGGCCAACGGCGAGCGTATTGACGCTGTCGAAGACGTGCTCAAGGAAGGCGACACCGTTGAGGTGATCGTTCAGGGTGTCGATGATCGCGGCAAGATCTCCCTGGCCATTCCTGGTTTCGAGGATCAGGAGAACAACGCCCGCCCGAGCCGTGGCGATCGCGATGACCGCCGTGGCGGCCGTGGCCGTGGTGACCGTGACGATCGCCGTGGCGGCCGTGGCCGTCGCTCCGATCGCGATGACCGTGACTTCGACGATCGTGACGACCGTCCGCGTCGCCGTCGCTCCGATGACTTCGAGGATGATTACGACGACCGTCCGCGTCGCCGTCGCTCCGATGACCGTGACTTCGATCGCGATGATCGCGATGATGATCGTCCGCGTCGCCGTCGTTCTGCCGACCGTGACTTCGACGATCGCGATGACCGTGATGCTCGCGACTCCCGTGACGATGATCGTCCGCGTCGCCGTCGCTCTTCCGATCGCGATGACCGTGGCGATCGTGATGACCGCCGTGGCGGTTCCCGTGGCCGTGGCCGTGGCTCGGACCGTAACCCGCGCTACGCCACCGACGACAACTACGACGACTACCGCGCCGACCGCGAAGAGCGTACTGAGCGCCCGCGTCGCCGCGTCCGTCGCGACTTTGATCCGTTCGAGGACTAAATCCCTCTCACGGATCGGTCGCGGCATAGCCGCTCCCCTCACCTACGGGAAGCCCGTAGGGCTTCCCGCTTAACGGTTCGGCATTCGAGGACTGATCGTTCTCTAGCTT
>ENA-OQDC01000799-OQDC01000799.1-human-gut-metagenome-genome-assembly--contig:-NODE-799-length-19628-cov-3.217066_pt1 | contig 19628 bp, 16 predicted proteins | sample MGYA00242770_ERZ504601 | MGnify/ENA primary metagenome ERZ504601 (study PRJEB26092, sample SAMD00036305) | human gut metagenome | host: Homo sapiens | study: EMG produced TPA metagenomics assembly of...
CCAAAAAGATATTTGATGGCATAAAAGAAGCCTGCTATACCTTTGATCTGAGCGAGCCTATATGGCTTGACTCTAATATAGCAGACTTCCAGCGCCACTCTAAAGTAGATTTACCAAAGATATTTTATGATTCAATTGACTTGCTTATATGGAAGTTCAGGTTATTGAAGAAGATTAAATCTCAATATTCTCACCCTTAAGTCCAATATATGCACTGTCATCAAGACCGCCTTCGGCGTGGCCTATAAGCCACTTATTAGCAGCCGCAAGAAGTGCATCTTCATTGATATTACTACTGCCAGTATTCTTATTTGAGGTGCTGGCTGTTTTATTATCTATTCTTATATGCTTTGACTTTAATGGATAGTTAGTTCCCTTAGGAAGCACAACTGCCACCTGAAACCCCTTACCATCTATGCCGCAAGGTGCATAATGAAGTGTTGTAGAATACACTTCAACAGCCGTTCCTGCTGGAACCCTGAAAGCCTTTACATTAGCTGTGTCATATGTATAATCATCGTTAACATCTGTCAGCAGTCCCAGCATAAGAATCATATCCGTAGCCGCAATATTAATCTCTGAATCCCTGTGATACTCAAGTGCATTAAGCTTTGAATTATGTCCATTACAGTAACCTATCTGAATTGGCATTTCACCATATACAACTGAGGAAATGTCAAGCCTTATAGGAAGTGCTTCAAGCTCCTTTACTGCTGGTTCATATACAACACCTGATGGTATTGGAGTTCTTTTTAATTCCTGTATAAGCTCTGTAAAATCCACATTATCAACTACACGTCCATATTTCTTAAATTCATTATCATTAACTGATAAAATCTGCATACTTTTCTCCATTCCGCTTATTATTCTGCCATTTCTTCTACACTTACACTACCGCATTTCTTGCTTCACCCTTAGTAAAAGCTGCAATATTCTCATATACTTCGTCCATAAGTCTTGTTCTTGCTTCTACTGTGCCCCACGCTACATGTGGTGTAATCACAAGCTTTGTGCTATCCTTAATTCTAAGAAGCGGGTTATCCTTTTCTATAGGCTCTTTTCCAAGTACATCAAGTCCTGCCGCAGCAATCTTTCCCTGTTCAAGTGCCTCTGTTAAATCTGCATCATTAACGATAGGACCTCGTCCAAGATTTAAAAGCACTGCACTTGTCTTCATCTTATCAAATGCTTCTTTATTAAAAAGATTATTGGTCTTATCATTAAGTGGTGCGTGGATAGATATTATGTCTGATTTTTTCAAGAATTCATCAAACGCTTCTCTCTCATAAGGCACATCCTGTGTCTTTCCACTTGCTGAATAATATATAACCTTGCATCCGAAATCTGAGGCTATCTTTGCAACACCTTTTCCTATAGTTCCAAGACCAACTATGCCCCATGTCTTTCCTGAAAGTTCGTGGAATACATTGGAAAAATGTGAAAAAATCGGACATTCTGCATACTCACCTGATTTAACATAGTTGTCATAATAGTTCATCTTCTCTATAAGATACAGTCCCAATGCAAATGTATGCTGTACAACTGAGTCCGTTGAATATCCCGCAACATTGGCTACTCTTATATTCTTTTCCTTAGCATAATTAATATCAATATTATTATAACCCGTTGCTGTTTCTGCTATCATCTTTAAAGCTGGTGCACAATCTATAAATTCCTTGTCTGCAACAATCTTATTGATAATAACAACGTCCGGATTAAACTCCGCAGTTCTTTCAAGTGCCTCCTGCCTTGTACTTGTCTGGTAGCTCTTAACCTCACCAAGACCATAGAACTTGTCTACATTAACATCTTCTCCGTATGTAGACGAATCAAGCATAAGAATTTTCATAATAATAATACCTCCATTCTGCCTTTGTATGCCTTTAAAACATACCTTTTCACGGCTTCATTTTCTGACATTTCAATTATACTTCTCTGTAATTTATAATTCAATTGTAAATGTTATCGTTTAATTTTACATAAGTTTTAATTTGTGTTTACAATATCAAAGTGATATACTTGCAATCGTTTTAAGGAATAACATTTTATACATGTAATATTAAATATATAATCTTTATTAATAACTTTTAATCACAAATGGAGAAAGTGAAATATATGAAACGTATTGATTTTGAAAATGGAACTATAACCAATAATATTTTAAATGCGGCTATACCTATGCTTGTGGCACAGATTTTAAGTCTGTTATACAATATTGTAGACAGAGTGTACATTGCAAGAATTCCCGATGTCGGAACAAATGCCCTTGGTGCAGTTGGACTATGCTTTCCAATAATTATGATTATGACCGCTTTCAGCAATCTCTTTGGAAGCGGAGGTGCACCTTTATTCTCAATTAAGAGAGGAATGGGTGATGAAAAAAGTGCTAACACCATTATGAATACTTCTTTTACAATGCTTTGCGGCTCCGCAATTATTCTTATGTGCATATGTCTCTTATTTGCAGCCCCTCTGCTCACACTCTTTGGAGCTTCTGACACAGCACTTAAGTACGCATATCCTTATCTGTGCATTTACCTTATCGGAACCCTTCCTTCAATGATAGCAACAGGAATGAATCCATTTATCAATGCACAGGGATACTCAACAATCGGTATGCTCTCCGTTGCAATCGGTGCTATTGCCAATCTTATATTAGACCCAGTGTTTATATTTATCCTTAATCTTGGAATAAAAGGTGCGGCTGTGGCAACTGTTATTTCACAGCTTATGTCAGCTTCATTTGTAATATATTTCTTAAGATTTAAAGCTGAATTAAAGATAAGCTTTATAAGAAAAAATGAACTGCCACAATGTCTGAATTTTGCAAAAGATATAATCAGCCTTGGTACTTCCGGCTTTGTAATGCAGCTTACTAACAGCCTTGTATCAATATGCTGTAACAATGTTCTTTCAGTTACCGGCGGCGATATTTATATTTCTGTAATGACTATTGTTTCAAGTATACGTCAAATGGTCGAGACACCTATATACGCAATCAACGAAGGTTCTTCACCAATTATCAGTTATAATTATGGTGCCAAAAGACCAGGAAGAGTACGTAAAGCCGGACTTACTATGGGAGCATTAATATTAGGATATACCGCAGTTATGTGGAGCATAATACTTCTTGCCCCTCATATGCTTATTAATATTTTCAGCTCTGATACTTCACTTATGGAAAATGCAGTATCAGCGTTGAAGATATATTTTGCCGCCTTTATATTTATGGACCTGCAATATATAGGACAGACCATTTTCAAATCCCTTAATAAGAAAAAACATGCTATATTCTTCTCTTTATTAAGAAAAGTATTTATTGTAATACCTCTTACATATATTATGCCTTACGCTCTTAATATGGGAACAAATGGTGTATTTGCAGCCGAACCTGTATCTAATATAATCGGTGGAAGCATATGTTTTATAACTATGCTGTGTACCATTCTTCCTGAACTTAAACAGATGGAAAATGATAGATAATAACGACTTTTCTCCTTGTATTCGACAGACATTGATAGTATAATTCAATTAAGATATTTTGTGCGACAATATATCAATATAATGCCTTAATGGATAACATTTTAAATGTTATTTCAATATATTCTGGCATTATATCTTTTAATGTTGCAACTTATTATAGGTAATTGCAAATGGTCTTAGCAGTTTTTCGCAATTACCTACAACTCAATTATACTAGGAGGAGATATTTTATGATTAATTGGAACAATCTTGACACACTTGAAGCTTTTAAGGAATTAAAGGAAACTCCGCTTGTTGACCTTAATAAGGTTATGTCGGGCGAAGCTGGTGCTGAACGTGTTAAGACATATAATATTCCTATGGCTGAGGGACTTAACTACAACTTCGCAGCTAAGAAAGTAGATGATACAACTCTTAAGGCACTTGAAAAGCTTGCTACAGAAGCTGAACTTTCAGACAAATTTGCTGCTCTTTACAATGGCGAAGTTGTTAATACCGGCGAGAACAGACTTGTACTCCACCATATGACACGCGGACAGCTTGGTGAAGCTGTTAATGCTGACGGCGTAGACAAGCGTACATTCTATACAACACAACAGAAGCGTATCGCTGAATTTGCTGACAAGGTACATAATGGTGATATTACTAATGGTGCTGGCGAGAAGTTCACAACTGTTGTTCAGATTGGTATCGGTGGAAGTGATTTAGGTCCTCGTGCTATGTATATTGCTCTTGAGAACTGGGCTAAAAAGAATAATTCATTTAAAATGGAAGCTCATTTTATAAGTAATGTAGACCCGGATGATGCATCTGCTGTACTTGCTTCTATTGATGTTGCACATTCATTATTCATTCTTGTATCTAAGTCTGGAACAACTCTTGAGACGTTAACTAATGAATCATTTGTTAAAAATGCTCTTAAGGAAGCTGGTCTTGACCCTGCAAAGCATATGATTGCAGTAACAAGCGAGACCTCTCCTCTTGCCAAAAGTGATGATTATTTAGATGCATTTTATATGGACGATTACATCGGAGGACGTTTCTCTTCAACATCTTCTGTAGGCGGTGCTGTATTATCATTGGCATTTGGTCCTAATGTATTCGCAGATTTTCTTGAAGGTGCCTCTGCTGAGGACAAGCTTGCATTAAACAAAGACATTCTTAAGAACCCAGCAATGCTTGATGCGCTTATTGGCGTATATGAACGCAATGTACTTGGATATGAATGTACTGCTGTACTTCCATACTCACAGGGCTTAAGCCGTTTCCCTGCACATTTACAGCAGCTTGATATGGAGTCTAATGGTAAGTCCGTCAACAGATTTAATGAACCGGTTAATTACCCTACAGGTCCAGTAATATTTGGTGAACCGGGAACTAATGGACAACATTCTTTTTATCAGCTTCTTCATCAGGGAACTAATATCGTTCCTTTACAGTTCATTGGATTTAAGAACAGCCAGCTTGAAAATGATGTTACTATTCAGGACAGCACAAGCCAGCAGAAGTTATGTGCCAATGTAGCGGCTCAGATTGTTGCATTTGCGTGTGGAAAAGATGACAATAACCCTAATAAGACTTTCAAAGGTGGAAGACCTTCAAGCATTATAACTGGAGATAAGCTTACTCCTAAGTCTTTAGGTGCTTTGCTTTCTCATTTTGAGAATAAGGTTATGTTCCAGGGATTTTTATGGAATATCAACAGCTTCGATCAGGAAGGCGTACAGCTTGGAAAGGTGCTTGCTAAGAGAGTGCTGGCACACGATACTGATGGAGCATTGCAGGTTTATAGTGAGATGCTTGGGATTTAAGCGGTTGTGTGCTATTATGGCATTATAAAATGGATAAGATATAAATTTCTGTAATGTTAGATTATATAATTATGGCTTATAACGGACGGAATTAAGGCAGACGGCTGGGCGGTTGTGTGGCTGGACTGGCGGGGAGCTTGTTACTTAAGTTATAAGACAATTGGATACTACTAAGCCTTTCCCGATAGGCAGAGAGAACGGACGCACCGCTCCAAATTCGCCATCGTGGCTCAGTTGTCGCTTGCCCAGACCTCGTGTCTGGGCATTGCTGTTTGGTGAGGGGAAAGACTAAGTTGTATCTCAATTGTACTTATAATACTTGCGTAACAAGCCCCCGCCAACCCACGCTCACACAACCGCCCAGCCGTCTGCCTTAATTCCTGCATTGTGAAGGAATATACAATACACCTCTACAGCTAACTTCACGAACTACAGGTTCCACTGACTTCTACAGCTTTCCAACTACTACATCTTGCCCGCCACACTCCTATCCCCTTCCCAGCCATATTTCTGCCCTATTATCCGCAACCCCCAGTAGTGTGTGCCCCTGCCATCGCAACCCGACAGGGGTGCGGGTAGGGGCTGTGGTGGTGCGTGTGAGGACTGACATTATAAGATAATTGCTGATATTCCTTAGTCATTCCCTCCACCATACAGCAATGCCCAGACACGAGGTCTGGGCAAGCGACAACTGAGCCACGATGGCGAATTTGGAGCGGTGCGTCCGGCACCACAACTCCACCGGGAATGACTTAGTAATATCCAATTATCTTATAGCAGTCTCACACGCACCACCACAGCCACTAGCCACAGCCCGTCCGTTTGTCACAATCACTCGTCACTGCCGTTCGTCCGCCATAATAACTCCGCAGAAACTATATCTGCCTATATCTGTCCCACCAATTCCTTAAGCAGCTTAACCGAATTCTCAATCGCCTGCTTCTCGAATGTAGGATAATCCATAGTCGCACTGTCATCAGCCTTATCTGAGATTGCTCTTAATATAACAAATGGAACTTTATTAAGATATGCTGCCTGTGCAATTGCTGCGCCTTCCATCTCTGTACAGTATCCATCAAAATTAGCTGATATTCTTTCTTTAACAGCCTTATCTGATATAAACTGATCACCGCTTACAACTCTGCCAATATGTGTTCCTATCTCTGGAAGAACCTTAGCACAAGCCTCTTTGGCAATATCTACAAGGTGCTTGTCTGCTTCAAAAGACAATACGTCCATTCTTGGAATCTGTCCTAAAGGATATCCAAATCCTGAAGCATCCATATCGTGATGTAATACATCACTTGATATAACAATATCTGCAATATTAATCTCAGCCTTAAGTGAACCTGCAATTCCTGTATTAATAACATAATCAACACCGAAATCATCCACAAGTATCTGTGTGCATACTGCCGCATTCACCTTGCCGATACCGCTTCTTACAACAACAACATCTTTGCCATTAAGCTTTCCAGCCTTAAATGACATACAAGCCTTATCTTCCTGTCTTTCAATCTCCATAGCTTCAACAATCTTAGCTACTTCTTCGTCCATAGCTCCAATAATACCTATCATAATAATCCTCATTTCTGCGCACATTTTTCGCATACTGGTTTGTGTATGGTACGCACGGACACAAATCCACTGTGTGAAAATCTATTTTCCACACTAATCTCCTGTTATTACTTTATTAGTTAATTCTTCACAGTTAAAATGCGTTTTACTTATTGTACCAATTAATTATAAATATAACAATAATTGTGTCAGGCTTTATTTTTAAATATTAATTACTATAACATCATAAACGAAAATCATTTGATTTACTCTGATTTTCACCTGAATATTGAATTAATTACATCTTACATAATACAACTCTTTAAAAACTATGATATAATATGACTACTTCGTAGTCACTTAGAAGTTTCTTCGAAACTTCAGATGCGCTGAAAAACTGCGCAAAAACTATGATATAATATGACTACTTCGTAGTCACTTAGAAGTTTCTTCGAAACTTCAGATGCGTTGAAAAACTGCGCTGAAACTATGATATAATATGACTACTTCGTAGTCACTTAGAAGTTTCTTCGAAACTTCGGATGCGTTGAACGCACACAATGCATTTCCGTCTATATAACATTTTGTACTAACTGACTGTGCGTAGAAATGAGGATAATTATGAAATATACTACAAGAGGCGTATGTTCACGTTCTATTGAATTCGATGTAGTCGATAATAAGGTTACTGGCGTTAAGTTTGAGGGTGGCTGTTCTGGTAATACCCAGGGTGTTGCCGCACTCGTTGAGGGTATGGACGTTAATGAAGCTATCAAACGTATGGAAGGAATTAAATGCGGCTTTAAGCCAACATCCTGTCCTGACCAGCTTGCAACTGCACTCAAGCAATATATTGCCAATAAGTAATTTATGGGAAATATTAAACGCTTCAAACGAATATATATAGAAATAACAAGTTCCTGTAATCTGAAATGCTCTTTCTGTCAGGAAACCAAACGCCCGGCACATTTTATGCCGATTGAAGATTTCGGACATATACTTGATGAAATACGTCCGTATACGAATTATATATATCTTCACGTCAAGGGTGAGCCACTGCTTCACCCACAGCTTGCCGACATACTTTCCCTGTGCAGGGATTGTGGCATAACGGTCAACCTCACTACCAATGGAACTCTTATAAGACAAAGACTTGATATTTTGATTAAATATCCAGTACACCAGATTAATGTGTCTATGCACAGTGCCGATGACAACGACTGCATAGATATGGATACTTATATTAATGATTTGTTCTATTCCTGTGAGACACTACTTAATAAGACTGATACAGAGATTTCGTTAAGATTATGGAACACGAAAAATGAGCCATTTTTATTCGGTGAGAGAAACTGCACTATCAAACGTCATCTTTATGTCAACGTGCAAAGTCCATTTGAATGGCCTGAGCTTAACGGAAAATATTATAACGAACGCGGCTTCTGTCAGGGAATACGCACACACATTGCCATATTAAGTGACGGAACAGTTGTACCCTGCTGTCTTGACGGCAACGGCGTTATGGCTCTTGGCAATATACTTGATACTCCGCTTTCTGATATACTTGAAAGCGGTAAAAGCAAGGCATTTGTTCAGGGATTCAATGACAAATATGCAGTTGAACCGCTATGCAGGCATTGCAGTTTCAAGGAAAGATTTTCACACAAAATATAATAACACCGCGTGAATTCTGACACTCACTAATATAACAGTAAATTACTGCTATACAATATTAAAATTTAACATAAACAATAATTATAATTAAGAAAATGAGGATTGGCTATGAAAAAGATTATATTAACAGGTGGTGGTACAGCCGGCCACGTAACACCTAATATAGCATTACTTCCAAGCCTTAAGGAAGCTGGCTACGAAGTATTCTATATTGGTTCATACACTGGAATCGAAAAGACATTAATAGAAAATCTGGACATTCCCTACTATGGAATATCTTCAGGTAAATTAAGACGTTATAAGAGCTTTAAAAATCTTACTGACCCATTCAGGGTTATAAAGGGATATTTTCAGGCACGCAGGCTTATGAGAAGAATTAAGCCTGATATTATATTCTCAAAGGGCGGTTTTGTATCTGTTCCAGTTGTACTTGCCGCTGGACACAAGCACATTCCTGTTATCATACACGAATCAGATATGACACCAGGACTTGCCAACAGAATAGCTATTAAAAAGGCTACAAAGGTATGCTGTAATTTCCCTGAAACTATTAAGTACCTTCCTGCTGACAAGGCTGTTCTTACAGGCTCTCCTATCCGTCAGGAACTTTTACAGGGTAATAAGCTTGCCGGACTTAAGCTTTGCAATTTCACAAGCAGCAAGCCAATAATTATGGTTGTCGGCGGAAGTACCGGTGCTGTTCACGTTAATGAAGCTGTAAGAAAAGTTCTTCCTGAACTTCTTAAAGATTATCAGGTTGTTCACCTTTGCGGAAAAGGCAAGACTGATGACTCACTTAACAACATTGAAGGCTATGTACAATTTGAATATATAAGTGAAGAAATGCGTGATTTATTCGCAATAAGTGATATCGTAATATCAAGAGCTGGTGCTAACGCTATATGTGAATTATTAGCCCTCAAAAAGCCTAACCTCTTAATTCCGCTTTCAGCTAACGCAAGCCGTGGCGACCAGATTCTTAATGCAAAATCATTTCAGGAGCATGGTTATTCAAGTGTATTATTTGAGGAAGACCTTACACCTGAAAGCTTATTAAAAGCTGTCAATGAACTCTATACTAACAGACAGACATATATCAACGCTATGTCAGAAAGCAAGGAAAGCCACGCTATTCCTATAATAATGAACTTAATTAATTCTACTGCCAGATAAAAAGAATATGCAAAATACATTCCCGTGCCAGGTGCGGTTGTTTGCGACAAACTACATCTTCGCACGGGTGTGCATTACCGGCACATATTGCTTTTTATCTAACAGGGAATTATATCGGATTTTCCTATTACATAAAATATATATAAAGCACCCACTGTAAGCCGTATATAAATAATATATGATTTGAAACTATTGTAAGAAATTAAGTGGGTGCTTATTTTATCTATTCCACAAAATATGTGTCTGGGTTTATTGGTTCTCCATATTGTGTAAGTTTGAAATACACTCCAGGACCCTCTTCTATATAGTATGCACTTGGGCTTGCCACTGTACCAATCAGCTGTCCGGCTACAACCTTATCCCCTTTTTTCAAATTAACATTTTCTATAAGACCAGTTGTTGTTTCATAACCATTTCCAATTGATACTGTAACTGTTGTTCCCGTTTCTGAAAGATTAGCCACATCTGTTACAATTCCTGATGCCGCCGCTGCAACATTAGTTCCTACCTCGGATTGTATAATAATTGCCGGATTACATTTGTACATTCCAAGACTCTTAAAGAAAATGGTCTCGTCCATATTATAGTCGAGTACAATCTGGCCAAGCACTGGCCACGCAAGCTTGTTGCTCTCATCAAATGCAAAATTCTTCATTGCCTCAGCCATAACTTCTTCTGATGATAAAGTCGGTGGAACTGTTGGCTCAGTTTCCTTATCTGCATCGTAAGTGCCAGCTTTATGTGTGTTATAAGTATTATCTGCTTTATTACTGATATTATCTGTATCCGCCGCCATACTTGCACCAGCATTAGCTTCCTGTAATTCATCATCAATATTCCCCAGAATATCGTCTGTCACATCTTCTGTCTTTATTGCAACATTTTCCTGTGTTTCATTAAGATTAACAATGTTATTCTCATTATTTCTATTGGAATTAACGCTTCTTACCACTGAAATTACTCCTATAATAAGTGTTGCAATAATTCCTAATGATATAACGATTGAAACTATCTTTGTCTTACTGGCTGTGTTCTTATCCATATTAACCTCCATTCCTACCCATAGAGGGCATAAAGTCCGGTGCTGTAGGTAAAACCTACAGTTATCAAAACCTTTCTATGTTAATATGCTTTCCATAATCCTGCGTATTATTCACTTATTATATTTATTTTATTATAAAATGTTTCTATAATATCTTCATAAGATGAGCCAGCCTTTGCCATACAATCTGCCGTATATACGCTGACACCAAAGCCTTCTCCAACACCGATTGTCGTTATCTTAACGCCAGTCTGCATATATTCAATACTAAAATTGGGCGAATTAATACCAAGTACATATGCAAATTCACTTCCCGACATAACAACATTCCCTATCTGAAGCTTTAACACATAACCAGCTTCATTCTTGGATACAATCTGAATTTGCTGTGCCAGATTATTTTTATCAAGATTAATGCTGTCGTATTTTTTCTCAAATGAATTAACAAAATCTTTATTGCTTATAGTCTTAACAACAAGATAGTCCTGTGCATTTTTATCATTATTACACTCCACTGCTGAAAGATAAGCATACTCATCACCTAGTATTGAAGCCCCTGAAAGCGTGCTTCCAGATGTTATATATGTATATCTTGCCTCAATATACTTATCGTTATACCTGATTGCAAGTCCACTTGTCGCAGCCGTGCAGTCCTTAACAAGATTATAATTATCCTCGTAATCCTTCCCCCATTTGCTTTTCATCTGCTGTGTCGTCATATATTCCATTCCAAGCTCACTGCTGTCTATACTCATTTGCTCACCCATAAGCCTGTATACATCTGTCCTTATCATAATGCTTTCTGCTTTAAGAACTTCTACTTCACTGCTCATATAAAGCCTTTCGGCGAGCACCATTGCTACGAATCTGTCAACGCTTACCTCCTGTGTTGCATTTCTATATTTTACGGTTACCTTTCTTCCGTCACTATAATCTTCATTCACAGGCGTGTACACAACTCCTGTAACATTCAGTGTAACAATAGTCGGTATAAGCAGATATATGACGATAAATACAATTACCGCCACACATTTTTTCTTTCTATAACTATATGAATTGCTTTAAAAAAATTCTATCCAACATTCAGCACTCCTTTATGTCTGCACTTATATGGCGCATATTAAAGAGTATGAATTATGGATAGAATTTATTCTTGTTATTACTGTACTTTAACTGGTGTCTTAGTAAGCTTCCAGATTTCTGTAGCGTACTCTTCTATAGTTCTGTCCGATGAGAACTTACCAGCCTTGAACGAATTAATCATAACTGTCTTAGCCCAGCTTTCTTCATCTCTATATCTCTCATCAATCTTCTTCTGTGCATCTGCATAAGAACAGAAATCTTTAAGGATAAAGTAAGTATCTGCCCTTCTGCCTTCCTGTGTATTAAGAAGTGAATTGTAAATATCTCTGAACATCTCTGGGTCTTCCTTAGAATACTTACCATTGATAAGTTCCATAAGAACTTCTCTTATATCCTGATCATTGTTGAAGATTTCCATTGGGTCATATCCGCCCTCATTCTCATAACGTATAACTTCGTCTGAGCTAAGTCCGAATATAACTGCATTGTCTGCTCCAACTTCCTGTACTATCTCTACGTTAGCACCGTCCATTGTTCCAAGTGTCATAGCACCGTTAAGCATAAACTTCATATTACCTGTACCAGAAGCTTCCTTAGAAGCTGTTGAAATCTGCTCTGATACATCTGCTGCTGCAAATATAATCTCAGCATTAGATACTCTGTAGTTCTCTATGAATACAACCTTAATCTTACCATTGATAGACTCATCATTATTGATTACTTCTGCTACATTATTGATAAGCTTGATTGTCTGCTTCGCAATCTTGTAACCTGCTGCTGCCTTTGCACCAAATATAAATGTTCTTGGCACAATATCCATATCTGGATTCTTCTTAATCTCATTGTAAAGATACATTATGTGAAGAATATTAAGAAGCTGTCTCTTATATTCGTGAAGTCTCTTTACCTGAACATCAAATATTGAATCCGGATTAACATCTATTCCATTATGCTCCTTAATGTACTTAGCAAGTCTTACCTTATTCTTATGCTTAATCTGCATAAATTCCTGTCTTGCCTTTTCATCATTAACATATACTAAAAGCTTCTCTAACTGCTTAAGGTCTGTTATCCAGCCGTCACCAATCTTGTCTGTAATCCAGTCTGCAAGAAGTGGATTAGCGTGAAGAAGGAATCTTCTCTGTGTAATACCATTAGTCTTGTTGTTGAACTTCTCTGGCATCATCTCATAAAAGTCCTTAAGCTCCTGCTTCTCTAAGATTTCTGTGTGAAGCTTTGCAACACCGTTAACAGAGTAGCCTGCACATATAGCAAGATGTGCCATCTTAACCTGCCCGTCATAGATAACAGCCATCTTTCTAACCTTTTCCTGATCTCCAGGATATTTAGCTTTAATCTCTTCTACAAATCTTCTATTAATCTCTTCTACTATCTGATAAATTCTAGGAAGAAGTCTTGAGAATAATTCGATAGGCCATTTTTCAAGTGCTTCTGCCATAATAGTATGGTTAGTATATGCAACTGTCTTAGTTGTGATATCCCATGCCTCATCCCATTCAAGACCATTTTCATCCATAAGAATTCTCATAAGCTCTGCAACTGCAACTGTTGGATGTGTATCATTAAGCTGGAATGTAACTTTCTCATAGAGCTTTCTTACATCACCGTTGTGCATACTCTTATATCTGTCAACAGCTCTCTGTACTGATGCTGATACGAAGAAATACTGCTGCTTAAGTCTTAATTCCTTACCAGCATAGTGGTTATCATTAGGGTAAAGAACTTCTACGATATTCTTAGCAAGGTTCTCCTCCTCAATAGCCTTCTGGTAATCACCTTTATCAAATGAGCTTAAGTTAAATGTATTAACTGGCTCTGCATCCCATATTCTAAGTGAATTAACTGTGTTATTGCCATATCCAATAACAGGAAGGTCGTATGGAACGGCTATAACTGAACGGTAATCTTCCTGAACGAATATATCACGTCCTGATGCTTCATCTCTGTAAGAACGTACATATCCACCAAACTTTACTTCATACTTGTATTCAGAACGCTTAATCTCAAATGGATTGCCATCCTTTAACCAGTTATCTGGAACTTCTACCTGATATCCGTCCTTAATCTCCTGCTTAAACATTCCGTACTTATATCTTATACCACAGCCGTATGCTGGATATTCAAGTGTAGCTAAAGAATCAAGAAAACATGCTGCAAGTCTTCCAAGACCACCATTACCAAGTGCCGCATCAGGTTCCTGATCTTCGATAACATTGATATCAAGACCTAATTCTTCAAGAGCTTCTTTTATCTCATTGTACTTAGTAAGATTAATCATATTATTGCCAAGTGCACGACCCATAAGGAATTCCATTGACATATAATATACAACCTTAGGATCTTCCTTATCATATGTCTTATGAGTTGCTATCCACTTATCTATTATAAGATCTTTAACTGCATATGCCACTGATTGGAACACCTGCTGTTTGTCAGCTTCATCTATGTTCTTTCTATACAAAGACTTACAATTGCTTACGACCTTCTTCTTAAATTCTTCTTTGCTAAAAGATACTGCTGTGTCTGTCATACTGTATTCTCCTCCTTATATATAGATATACCCAATCTGTATACCTTTTATTACCAAATTAAGAGTTAATTAATCATCAACTCCGCTTTCCAACTGTATCTCCAGCCAGAAATACTATATAAGTAAATTATACACGATTACCACACCTATTGCAATTTAATAAACTTATTTTAGTGTAAATACAACATAAAATTGTTAAAAAAGCAACATACTTTTAAATCAAAAAATATTACTGTCTAAAACACTTCTCTTTTAATAGGAATTGTTTTAAACAGTAATATTCTATAATTATCATTCAAAATAATAAATATATTGTTTTATCTACATTTTTCTATATAACTTATTCTGGTGTAACTGGTTCCAGCGTTATATTTCCACTACCAATCTGCGATTTATCCAAAATCGCTGAAACATTAACATCCACGAAACCCTTTTTTAATTTTTTAAATACTTCGTCTTCTAATTTTATTCTAAGAATTTTGTTCTTCTTCTGATAATTCCAAGCCTTTTATATCGTGTGTGGAAAATCCTATCAGCAGACACCGCTCGTCTCCTCCATAAAATTCAGCACTAATATTTCCTGATACCTTTTCATCCGTATTATTTAATATTACTGTATCCTTTATATTACCATCAGTATCTAATATATAAATATAATTATCATATTTTTTTAAATTGCTCATCAAGAGGCTTTCCACTCAAAGCCATCAGATTAACACCCTTATATATATAGATATAGTTTCCATCATAATTCTTTAAATGTACATAACCATAGTCTTTTTCGTGCTGTAATTCCTGTACATACAAATCTTTGATATCTCCTGTACTTATATTAAGCTTTTTAACCATATAATTATCTTTATCAACACAAGTAAAATATAAGTTGCCATCCTTATCAAAATACGTTTCACTATTCCAATTTATAATCGTTGATGATATTTCAGGGTACTTTTCATTCATATCACACAGTCTACTCACCTTGTCTGTAGAGATATCTATCTGTTCTATATAATATAAGCTTTTATCGGCGATACTCCACTTAACCAATTCACATATATCTTATCTCTATTGGATATACGATACTCTTTCATAATAATTTATATTCACTCACATACTCTTTAACAACATATGCCTGTTCATCTGAATTCAAGGAAACTGCACATATAAACAATGAATTATCTCCTGATAATTCATAATACAGCTTACCATTAGTTATACAGGCGTTCTTACTATTTTTATTAACGGACAATCCATTTATTGATAAGGTCTTCTCTTCCTTCTTATCTCTCATCGTCTTATCATAAGAAACAAGTATATCTTTTTCCTCAGTTTTCTCAATCATATATAATCTTTGATTATGATACCATATCTTGCTTCCTACACAGATATTCTGTGATATATATGCCTCACATTCATCTGTTCTATGGTCGCAATCAACCTTAGAACATAATGGTATCGTCATATCTTTAATCATATCATAATAATATATATACATATTACTATTATTAATAACTGGTGCACCGTCTATGTAATAATATCCTGTCTCCGATGCAGCTGCGGAACCCGCCATATAATACTGCGGTGCATTATCGTCATAAGTATATGAAGAATACCTGTAATCATCAGTTACAGTTGATTGATTAGATTGCTTATCACCACAGGCAGATATTCCCAGCATTGTAACTACCGCCATTATTATTAATATTATTTTTTTCATAGCCGATACACCTCTTTCTAATATGCTAAATTCAATATAATACCTGTCACATTCTGTTTATACTGTTCTTACTAATTTCAGTATATCTATACAAGCGAACATTTCAATACCATGGCGTGAACTGTCAATTTTTTGGCGTGAATTGTACCTCATCTCACCTATTTATATAAAACGTGGAAAAAATTGTAATCATACAACCTTCTTCCACGCTTATTACTATTGATTATATTTTCTATTTATCATTCAAAATAATAAAGATATACATCCTCTAAATCTATATCATTGTCCACCCTTACAGCCTCCTCTGGAAGCTCATCTCCGACAAGCCTTAATACCATACCGTTCTTTCTCTGCCTGATATTTCCTATATGGTACTTTCCCTGCAAATCAGCTACATCCGAAAGAGTGCAGACAACTTCACCAACCTTGCCCTGCATATTCTCTATAAGCTGTGAAGGTGTTCCTGTTGCAATTATCTCACCATCCTTTAACAAAAGCACTTTATCCGCTATACACTCAATATCACTTACAACGTGCGTTGCGAATAATATAATCTTATCTCTGGATAATTCGGCAATATAATTACGGATACCTATTCTTTCCTTAGGGTCAAGACCTGCTGTCGGTTCATCAAGTATAAGTATCTTTGGGTCACCCAATAACGCCTGTGCAAGAAGCACACGCTGTTTCATACCACCAGAGAAACCTCCTATCTTCTTATACGCAACTGATGTAAGATTGACTACTTCAAGCAATTCATCTATCTGCTGATTAACCTTTTTAATAGTCACATTTCCAGCTTCATCAACAGACTTTACACTCTTAACACCTTTTATCTCTGCCATATACTTAAGAAATGCCTTAGGCGAAAACTCCTCATAAAAGCCCTGTTGCTGTGGCATATATCCTACAACCCCACGAAACTTTGCCCCAAGCTTTAATATGTCAACAAGCTCCCTAGATACTGTATTATCTGCACTATCTTCACCATCACTATACATTATGCTTCCGCCATTCTTATCACGGCTGACATTATCTGTTATCAGATTAATCATCGTACTTTTGCCTGCACCGTTAGCACCAAGTATTCCATATACTCCCGGCGTAAATGTATAATTTATCCCTTTCAAAGCTTTGACATTTCCATATGTTTTCTTTAAATCTGTAATCTTAAGTTCCATAATAACCCTCCATACTTCTCATACCAAATAGCTTTTATTTAATGGATATTCTGTCTATATAATATTTAAAAATATTATTTTATATTTTTACGGTATGTTGCACAGGCTATCACAAGCATTATTACAAATACTACAATAAGCAGAATTATGCTTTTTACATTATAGCCATATGTATTAAACAGTCTGTTAATATCCATACCAACAACTATTGATAACTTTTGCGCCCAGTTTACACCTAATATATATATAACGTGTGGTATTAACATAACAAATGAAACCATTAACGATACTTTATAGCTAAATCTATAAGATATAATATAAGCTGTAAATGCAACAACAAGCATCCATATAAGCCTGTATACACTACACCAGATAATATATGCCAGAATACTTATATTAACTGGAAATCCTTAAACATCTGTAAACACCATATACTTTGTGTAAGCTGGTTATATACATAACGGTCAGATATATTATGTACATTAATTATAGTTGATATCAGCCACAATAATGTGGTTATTATGAAGACCTTTAACATTTTATTATTCCATAACCTTACTCTTCCTTTAGATGAACGTATATGGGCTGTCATTTTATTCTGCCTTTCAAAAGCATAGTCCCCTGCAAATAATAATATAACTATAATAATACTTATAAAATTCACGCTCTCATTGCTAGAATACATTCTTTCTCCAAGTATATCATTATAATTGGCTGGATTAACTATAACTGCTGATGCTGACCTGTTATCATTAATTTCATTAACATAATCAACTGCCGTCTGCATTACATCTATGTTACGCTGCTCTTTTAACAACTCCTCCTTTTTATATAACATTGCAGCTTCATCCTGCTTTGCTTCTTCTAACTCATCTCTTAAATCTGTTATATAGGCTTCCACATCTTCATCCGGCGCACGTCCATCAAATTCCTTATAGAATTTATTAACCATATAATTGGTATTAGTGTAATCCACTCCTCGTTGAATTTTAAATGTCATAAGCACATACACCAATACAATTATAAATAGAATTCCCTTCTGTATTACAAGCGTCTTATATATTTCCATTAAAAGAAGCGACATTTTATACATCAGTTTCTGTATCAATATATGTATTTTATCAAGCATAATATCAATAATATTCTTCTTTCTGATAGTATGCTTTGATGAATACACAACTATATTTCCAACAAGACTTATAAGGAATATAACCGCAGTCATAACAAATGTAGTAGTACTTATATCTGCTATAAAACCATTGGTTCCCCAAGTTCTCATACACAAGATAAGATGTTCCAGAAAACAATATATTTATTATGTTTATGTACTTCAAAGCATTAAACTGGCTATTATACTGAATTTTATTATATAGCAGATATTCACACAAAAATATTACTATAACCAATGTAACAGCAACTTTATAATTACTTATAAGATTAATTACAAAATATATGAATAACCCTATAGTAAACATTGCCAGTGCATATACCAGACAATATAGAACAAAGAACTGGTTAATGCTTATAGCATATGGAAACATATTAAACAACTTGGAATTCTGTATATATGCACCGCCAGAAATTCCATATACACGAGCATATATAGCATACAATATTCCGTTGTACAGAAATGAAAGTACAATATTATATATAATTATAATTCCACATCTTACTATCGGAAGTAATACGCGCCCACGCCTGCTTGTTCTTACAAGTACTAATACACCATTATCTGTTTCTTCTGTAAAATAGATAATAATAACTGTGAATATAATTATATACAAAAGAGGCATCGTTCTGTTGGTTACCAGCTTTTCAACAGCCGTTGTATTAACCATTTCTACATCAACAGATGGACGATTTTCCTTATCCTTAATCTGTTTATTCGCATTAAGTATATAAAAACTATTGTCATTACCAAAAAGTGTACTCTGCAATATTCTGTTATAATTCTTTGACTGGTTATCTGCATTATAGCTTTCGATATATTTTTCTTTTTCCTTAATCAGTCCAGCAGCTTCCTCTTATATATTCGCTGTCTTCTTCCTTATATTGTTCATACGTTTTAGTAAGTTTTTCTGCTGTAAATGCTACGTTATCATTTTTAATATTATTATAATCTGCGATAATCTCCTTGTAATTACTTATACACTTTACTATCCTGATTATAATTAATCTGATAAAGGCTTATACATATCATTGCTATAAACAGACACACTATGCAAAGCAAACTTTTTTCTACAATTCTTACAAGTTCCATACGTCCTTCACCTCACCCATAACTTATTCAGGTGTAATCTGCTCCAAAGTTATAGCACCGCTGCCAATCTGAGATTTATCCAAAATGGCTGAAATA
>ENA-OQDC01000801-OQDC01000801.1-human-gut-metagenome-genome-assembly--contig:-NODE-801-length-19593-cov-3.755522_pt1 | contig 19593 bp, 18 predicted proteins | sample MGYA00242770_ERZ504601 | MGnify/ENA primary metagenome ERZ504601 (study PRJEB26092, sample SAMD00036305) | human gut metagenome | host: Homo sapiens | study: EMG produced TPA metagenomics assembly of...
TCGGCGGGAAAAATCAGATGCGCGCGGATGGGATCAGCGCGTCGAGAGCGTCTTCACGCTCGCCTTGTCTGGACAGTTCCACGATGAATCGTCACCATCGGATTCGTGGGGCGTACCGTTCTCGACAGGTCGTTGGGGATGTAGCGGTAGACGGTGGCCGGTCGTTGGCGGCCTTCGCGCATCTTCTCCCGGTGTCTTCAAGGTCGCCCGAGGCAAGCATTTGCGGCGGAAGTTCGCCAAGTCGAGGGGTTCGCCGCCAATCGCCTCATAGACGCCGTGCAGTTGGCGCAGGGTGAACGTGGGCCGAGCAGTCGGGTGGCCACGTCGGAGTATTCGATTTTGGAGCGCAGGCGGAGCAGCGCGTAGTCGTGATCTGGCGATGGTCGAACGCCAGCTCGGGCAGTTCGTCTTCGGGGAACCATCGTACGTTGTCACCGTCCTCGAAGCCCGCGGCCTCGGTCTGGCCGACGAGCGCCCAGTACACGACGGATACCATGGGGCAATCCGCCATGGGACCGGGTCGGGCCTCCAAAGGTGTACAGCTGTTCGAGGTATCGCGGGTGCAGGTCTGTGGTCGATCGAGGGCCGCGTAGGCAGACTGTTCCAACGACCGGTCGGAGCGCAGGTCACCGCCGGGCAACGCCCAGCAGCCCAGGAACGGCTGACGGACGCGCTTGACCAGGGGCAACCAGAGACGGGAATGGGCCGAGTTCGCGGCGTTGCCGGAATCGGCGGCACTGTTGCCGGTATCGCCTTCCGGGCCGAGTGCCAGAATCACCACTGACACGCCGACCTGTGGCGGTGCGCTGCGGCGCTCGGACACATTGCCGAATCCCATGCCATGCCTCTTTCCATACCGGTTGTTCTCCCTGCATTGAGAGCATAGCACTACTTATAGTCACAATGACCATAAATCACATATCGGATGGTCTAGCGCACGAATATTGGTCAGGCAGCGGGCCCCAATCGCTACGAAATCACGTCCGTATCTTCCGATTTCGACTGTGTCATTTCGGCGACGGACGGGAGGAATGGCGCTAGGGAGGGTAGTTCGTCGAGACTCTTCAGACCCATTTGGTCGAGGAAGAATTCGGAGGTGACCAAGAGGGCCGCGCGGGATTCGGGGTCCACGCCGTCTTCCTTGATAAGGCCGCGTACCGTGAGCGAGCGAATCACTCCATCGGAGTTGACACCGCGGATCGCGGCCACTTGGGCTCGGGTGACGGGTTGGCGATAGGCCACGATGGCAAGCGCCTCCAGTGCGGCCTGACTGAGTCTCGCAGTCTGGCCGTCGGTGACGAATGATGAGACGACCGGCTCGAACGCGGCGCGACTGGCGAACTGCCAGCCACGAGCGGTGCGGCGCAGTTCGAAGCCGCGCGGGCGGATGTCACGGGATTCATCGCCCTCATAGTCATCGTGCAGGGCTCGCAATGCCTCTTCGACTGTGTTGCGATCCAATGCCAAAATACGGGCCAGCTCGGTGGCGGTCTGCGGCTGGTCGGCGACCATCAGAATCGCTTCCAGACAGGCGGGCAGCCCGCCGGGAAAATCGTCTACCGCGAAATCCACGTATTCGGGGTGCGTCTCCTCCACTCCCCTCACCGCGGCCTTTGCGGATTCAGCCGTCGATTCGGCATCCGCCATGTGTTCGGTTGTATTCGTTGCGTCAATCTGTTCAGTCACCAATCGCCGTCCTTACGCAAAATCACCTTCGGAAATGTTCACGTCGCTCATCGTTTCGGCTACGCCGGGTACCCACCTCAGGTGCAGTTCGGCAAACGGACCATCTTGCTGATACTGCAGCACACCTTGTTTGAAGAACACGAGCACGGCCATGAACCGAGCCACCACCTCAATACGAGAAGTGCAGTCCCGGGTCAATTCGCTGAACGATATCGACTGGTCGCCCTTGGATTCCAATGCCGCGATCAGCCGGTCGCGCACCACCAGCGATTGGGCCCGCAGATCGACCAACGGCACGTGCAGCTGATGGATCGACACTTCGGAGGCGGGCGCGTTGGCGATGACCTGGGCGGTCAGTCGGGCGAGTTCGAGCGGAGTCAGCGTCCATACCAGCTCAGGCAGCATGGCGGCAACGCCCTCGTCCATGGCCGCCGGGTGCGGGAATCGGCCGGAGTTGGCGGCGATACGCGCCCGGAAGTCACCTGCGGCCTGCTTGTAGGCGCGGTATTGGAGGAGTCGGGCGAACAGCAAATCGCGTTCGCGCAGCACTTCGAGGCTCTGCTCGTCGTGCTGGCTGTCTTCGCCGCCGGGCAGAATCGCCACGCTTTTGGCCTCGACCAGAATAGAGGCGATATCGAGAAAGGCGCTGGCCTCATCCATGTTTTTTGTGAAATCGAGCCCGCGCACGTATGTTCAGGAATTCCTCGGTGATCGAGGAGAGGGAAACTTCGGTCAGCTCGAGTCTGTTGTTGGCGATCATGCCGAGCAAGGCATCAAACGGACCGGAATAGACTTCGAGGTTGACCCGGAAGCCGGAAGTGGCGGATTCCTCCGTGCTGATTTCGGCTTCCGCGGAGCTCCCCTCAGCCTCGCTACGCGAGCCAGCTTCCCTCAGAGAGGGGAGCCGAGAAAGGGAAGTCTCATTCATCGTTTATCGAAATAATCGTTACGCCACGATGCCGCGAGCAATGAGCTCACGTGCCACCTCACGGTATTCCTTTGATGTCTTGTGCTCAGGGGCATAGACCACCACGGGCGCGGCGGCAACCGTGGAATCGGGCAGTTTGATGGAGCGGGAGATGAACGTGTGGAACACCTTTTCGCTGAACGCCTCGTAAACGCGCTGGCAGACCTCTTCGCAGTGCAGTGTCTTGGTGTACATGGTGATGAGCACGCCATCCACTTCCAATGCGGGATTGATGCGGGACTGCACTTTTTCGATGGACTGCATAAGCAGGGCCACACCGCGCAAGGCGAAGAATTCGGCGGCCACGGGAATGATCACGCCATCAGCTGCGGCAAGCGCGTTCACGGTGAGCAGGCCGAGCGATGGCTGGCAGTCGACGATGATGAGATCGTATTCCGACTTGAGCTTGCGCAGCACGCTGTTCAGGATCTGCTCTCGGCCCACTTCGGTGACCAGCTGGACCTCGGCGGCGGACAAATCGATGTTCGCCGGAATCACATCGATGTTCTCGAATGCGGTGTGCTGCACCACATCATGTGGGTCCACGGAAATATCGAACAGCGCGGTGTAAATCGTGTTCTCCACGGTATTCGCGTTGACGCCCAGTCCCACAGTGGCGGCACCCTGCGGATCGAAATCGACGATAAGCACGCGGCGGCCATACTGGGCCAACGCACCGGCAATATTGATGGAGCTGGTGGTCTTACCTACGCCACCCTTCTGGTTGCACATGGCAATGACACGCGCCGGACCGTGCTGTTGCAGCGGTTCGGGTGCGGGGAAGGTTTCGTATTCACGTCCAAGCAAATCGGTAGGCATACTGTCTACCTTATCAACATCCGGGTTCGCTGGGGGTGCAACGACATACGTTCCTGTCATAGGCAGCGTTCCTTGACGGAATGCGCTGTCTTTATCGCGGGTATCTCGCCAGTCGTCCATCGTTGCCCTCGCCCCCTTTGTCGGGAATACCTGCTCGCCCATCCTAATGTACTCGCCGGGCTCGCCTCGGAACACCGTTTTGCCGCTGGTATTCCAGTGTTCCGAGGTTTATGGATCTCGTCTCGTACTATGTCGATGCGCTTACTCGGTGCGCAGTGCGGTGGCCGGGTCTTGCTTGGCTGCCTTACGCGAGGGAATCAGGCCGCCGATCAGCGTGAGCACCACGCTTAGGATCACCAGCACCACGCCACCGGTCACCGGCAGGGCGGCATTGACGTCCGCATTGCCGATGAAGTGGTGTAGCACGGCGTTGATCGGAATATTGAGCAGCACGGTCAAGCCCACGCCCAACAGGCCGGAGCATAGGCCGATGATGCCGGTCTCCGCATTGAACACCTGGGATACGTTGTGCTTCGAGGCACCCATTGCGCGTAGGATGCCGATTTCCTTGGTGCGCTCCAGCACCGAAATGTAGGTGATGATGCCGATCATGATCGAGGAGACGATCAGCGAGACGGACACGAACGCGATAAGCACGTAGGAAATCACGTTGACGATGGTGGTCACCGAACTCATCATGAGCCCAACGTAATCCGTGTAGGTGATCTTGTCTTTCTTCGAGACGGTGTTGTTGTAGTCGGTGATCGCGTCGGCGATGTGGTCCTTGTCTTCGAAGCTGTCGGCGTAGATGTTGATCGAGCTGGGCGCGTCACGACTCACCACACCGAATGCGGCGAGGTTGTCGTCGTAGGTGCCGGTCGACACGTACTGGTCGTAGATCGCGACAAGCACGTCGTTCGAAGCCGTGGCGATATACGCGTCGAAACTGTCGGCGAGCTGCTGTTCGCTCATCGCGGCCATGGCGGCGGCCTGATCGCCGGCACCCGCCGCGCCAGCGACACCTGCAGCACCAGCACCAGCGGCGTCCGATGCGCCCGTGCCGGACTGCTGCCCGGCGCTCATCATCGACTTGGCCATGTTCGCCTTCTGCGTCACGCCCAGCGAAGCCACGTAGGTGCGCGCGTCGGCCACCTTGGTGGCATCGTCCGAGGGCGAGAACGTCATGCCGTTGAGCACGTTCGTGTTCGGGTTGGCCTTCTGATCGGTAACGATGGCGCTGGAGGCCGCACGGTCGATCAAATCATTGGTCAGAGCGCGCGCGTACCCCACACCAGCGGCCAACGGCGTGGCCGAAGCATCCTTCTTCGCCTTGACGACGCCCACCACCTTGAGTTTGGTGGCCGTTTCGAGGCGCTGTTCGATTTCGTCCTTGTCGTTGCCGATGAAACGGTAGTGGCCGTCATCGCCCTTGACGTACTGGTCGGATGCCGGAATCATGTACAGCGTCTGATCGAGGGCCTTAGCATAGTCGATCTTGTCTTGTGGAGTGCTGACCTTGTCGCCGGCGTTGAGCTTGGACATCATCTCGTGGTAATCGGAGGCGGGCAGCAGGCCGAGCTCGTACAGCGTGGTCAGCGGCACGCTGTTGTTGTCGTCAAGCACCAGCACCACTTCATCCTTGGACTTCGGCCATGAACCGTTGACCACCTGATAGTTGTCGGTGATAACCTTGCCTACGAGCTTGCTGTCGTCCGCTCCCGGCATGATCTCGTTGAACGAGTCGGGCGCGGCGTTCTCATCGGTTTTGCCGGTCAGCATCGACATCTGCTGCGAGGTGATCGACGAGGTGCCGGACATGCCGGACGAGCTTGTGGACGCCATCTGCGAGGCCATCGAGGCAGAGTCGCTGGATCCGATCGTCACGCCGTCCGCATTGACCAGCGTGCCGTCGGGGTCGTGGTCGAACACGGAGAATTTCACGTCATATGTGTACTGGATGCCGGTGGAACCCACATACTGGTGAATCTCGCTCTTGGAATTATCCAGGTATTTCTTGAAGCGGGTCAGGTTGTTTTCGGTAATCGAACTGGTCAGGCTGGACGCCTGCTTGACGCTGCGGTCGTCCGGGTAGATGCCGTCGGTTTTGTGCGTCTTGCCGCCGTATCCGTCATCGCCGCCCATCTGTCCGCCCATCATGCTGCTCAGGTCGAAGGTCTGGGAGTCGACGGTGATCGGGTAGGCGGTCATCGTGTCACGCTGGATGTCACTGATGTATGTGTTCACGCCAGTCGACACCGATAGAATCAGCGCGATGCCGATGATGCCGATCGAGCCGGCGAACGAGGTCAGCAGGGTGCGCGCCTTCTTGGTTTTCAGATTGTTGAAGCTCAACGCCAGCGACGTGGCGAACGACATCGACGCGCGGCCCATCGTCTTGTACACGGCCGGCTGTTCGGCCGTCTCGTCCACGACGAACGGGTCGGAGTCGGAGCGGATCACGCCGTCGCGCAGGTTGACGATGCGCGTGGCATATTGTTCCGCAAGTTCGGGGTTGTGGGTGACCATGACCACGAGGCGGTCCTTGGCCACGTCCTTGAGCAGGTTCATGATCTGCACGGACGTGTCCGAATCGAGCGCGCCGGTCGGCTCGTCGGCCAGGACGATGTCCGGGTCGTTGACCAGTGCGCGGGCGATCGCCACGCGCTGCATCTGGCCGCCGGACAGCTGGTTTGGCTTCTTGTTGATGTGTTCGCCGAGTCCGACCTTCTCCAGCGCCTTGCGCGCACGTTCGCGACGGTCGGCCTTGCCGATGCCGGAAATCGTCAGCGCGAGTTCGACATTCGACAGAATCGTCTGGTGAGGGATCAGATTGTAGCTCTGGAACACGAAGCCGATGGTGTGGTTGCGGTACGAATCCCAATCGCGATCCTTGTATTGGCGCGTCGAGATGCCGTTGATCACCAAATCGCCGTCGTCATACCGGTCGAGGCCGCCGATGATGTTGAGCAAGGTGGTCTTGCCGGAACCCGAGGGACCCAGAATCGCGACGAATTCGCTGTCGCGTAGGTTCAGGCTGACTTTGTCAAGCGCCTGCTGAACGAAATCACCGGTTTTATAGCGCTTCGAGATCGATTTGATCTGCAGCATGAATACCTCTTCCTGGCTGACGGTTCGCTGTTATGTACTGTATTGTCACGCCTTGAATTTCCGGCCGACTTTGGTGCTCCCCCGCCGCGATTCCGCTATGGGCGGACGCGTCGCAAAATGGTGTGTCTCACCGCGCTCTGGGATGTGAGGTCAGATACGTTTCGATCAGGGTTTCAGGGCTTACGTGCGTGTAGATCTGCGTGGTGGTCACGCTGGCGTGCCCGAGCAGTTCCTGCACGGTGCGCACGTCCGCGCCGCCTTGGATCAGGTGCGTGGCAAAGGAATGGCGCAAGGTGTGCGGATGGAGTGGTTTGGTGATGCCGGCCCGCTCCCCGGTTGCTTTGACGATTTCCCATACCGATTGCCGCGAGATGCGCTTGCCGCGTTTGTTGAGAAACAGTGCGCGCCTCTCGGGAATCTTGGCGCTGGAGCGCTGTTCCAACTCGCCACGCCCCGCATTGAGGTATGCGGTGATGGCCCGGCATGCGTAACTGCCCAATGGCACAAGCCGCTGCTTGGAGCCCTTGCCCATGAGTCGCGCGATGTGCTCGTCCAGGTCGATGTCGTCCAGATTCGCACCGGTGGCTTCCGAGACGCGGCAGCCGGTGGCGTACATGAATTCGAGCAGGGCCTTGTCCCGTAATACCACCGGATCGGTTGAGCCGCCGACTGCCGCCGCGTCGAGCAGACGGGTTACCTCGTCCACGGTGAGTACGTCGGGCAGGGTGCTGGCGCCTTTGGGCGCCTTGACTGCGGCCGAAACATCCGCCGTCACCGCGTGCTGACCGAGCGCGAAACGGTGGAATTCGTGGATCGAGGCCAGTCTTCGGGCTTTGGAGCGGGCGGACTCCCCCGCCTGGTCAAGGGCGGCGATGTAGTCTTCGACGTCTTGTTTGGTTATGGCGTCCGGTTCGTGGATGCCGCGGGTTTCGAGCCAATCAATGTATTTGGCGATGTCGGATTCGTAGGCGGTGACGGTGGCCGTGGCGAGCCCTCGCTCCACGCCGATGTGGACGAGGAACTGCTCGGTGAGTCTGGTGAATCCGTTGGTCATAGTGCCCATGGTACAAAGAAACCCCGCTCGGAAGCGGGGTTTCTAGTGTGAAGTCACGACTTCAAGCAATCAGGCCTCAACCGGAGCGTTGACGTCCTCAGGCAGGGCGGCCTTGGCGGCGTCCACGATGGTCTTGAAGGTGTCCGGGTCGGAGACGGCGATCTCAGCCAGAGCGCGACGATCCAGCTCGATGCCGGCGAGACGCAGGCCCTGGATGAAGCGGTTGTAGGTGATGCCCTCAGCGCGGACGGCAGCGTTGATGCGCTGGATCCACAGCTTGCGGAAGTCGCCCTTGCGAGCCTTGCGGTCGCGGAAGTTGTAGGTAAAGGAGTGCAGCAGCTGCTCCTTGGCCTTACGGTACAGGCGGGAGCGCTGGCCGCGGTAGCCGGAAGCCCTCTCGAGAACGACGCGACGCTTCTTGTGGGCGTTTACTGCGCGCTTGACACGTGCCATAATCTATTCCTCAGCTTTCTAAAGTCTTGTTATTTCCGGGTAAGCCCTATGCTCACTTCTGCAGAAGCTGGTGCAGCTTCTTGGCCTGGCCGCCGCGCAGCACATCGTCGGCGGACAGTTCACGGCGCTTGCGAGCGGACTTGTGCTCGAGGTTGTGGCGCATGGCGGAACCGACATGCTTCACCTTGCCGGTGCCGGTGATCTTGGCGCGCTTGGAAGCGGCGGAATTAGTTTTCATCTTCGGCATTGCTGCCCTCCTTGCTGGTTTGCTTCTTGTCGGAAGTCTTCTGAGAAATCGCGGACTGCGCGTCGGCCGCGGCCTGAGCCTGAGACTCCTGCTTGGCCGCGAGACGAGCCGCCTGGCGAGCCTGACGCTCGGCGCGGGACTCGGCGCCACGACGACGCTGCTCGGACTGGGTGTGAACCTTCTTGCCCTTCGGCGCAAGGGTCATGATGATGTTGCGGCCCTCCTGCTTCGGCTTGGACTCGACGGTGCCGTATTCCTCGACATCGTCGGCCAGACGCTGCAGCAGTTCCACGCCACCAATCGGGCGGGAGATCTCACGACCGCGCAACATGATGGTGACCTTGACCTTGTCGCCTCCGTTAAGGAAGCGGGTCACATGGCCCTTCTTCACGTCGAAATCGTGGTCGTCAATCTTCAGGCGGAAACGAATCTCCTTGATTTCCGCGGTGCTCTGGTTGCGGCGAGCTTCACGAGCCTTGATCTTCTCGTTGTACTTGAACTTGCCGTAATCAATGAGCTTGGCGACCGGAGGCTTCGCGTTCGGGGCCACCTCGACGAGATCGAGGTTTGCCTCCTTGGCCAGGTTCAGCGCGACGGAAGTCGCGATGACGCCCACCTGCTCGCCCTTCGGGCCGATCAGGCGTACCTGCGGGACGCGAATCTCGTCGTTAATGCGTGGTTCGTCGCTGATGATGACTCCAATCCTCTACTTCAATTCCGTGGCGAGGGCCTTTGCTGGAGTCCTGTTCAATGCTTTGGGTTCATGGCAAGCCAAAGCCCGCGCCAATATGCGCTCAGCTTCTGCAGACGCATATCAGTTCTTTGCGTCATTCCTGATTACGCGTTGTATATCGCAATCGCTAGGCTGTTTGCCTTGAACCCGAGGCCTTGAAAGGCTTCCAGGTGGGGTTGCCCCGCTTTCTTGATTTCTCAAGCCAAATAGAAAGTCTACCAGTACGCCCTGGACATTCGCGGTCCGGTGTGTCGAACCTACTGCACGGCGCGCAGCAGACCGCCGAAGCCTTCGTCTTTGAGAATCTGCCGATATGGGCCGGCCTCATCGGCGATGATTTGATCGATGGCATGCATGCCGAGTACTTCGACCGGCGCCTTGTCGTCGGTGAGAATAGTCGACGCTGAGTCCGGTTCGTTCACCTTCCGGAATCGAGAGGCGACCTCTTCCATATACCATTCGAGATCTTCGCTGCCGGTGCGCTCGTAGGTGGTCTCACGCAGGTTGAGCGCCTTGGAGGCCTGCTGCATGGAGTTCTCTTCGGAGCCGGAACCCGGCTTCTTGGCGAACAGTTCACGGTTCGTGGTGTTCGGCACGTCGGCCGTCAGTGTGTTCCCATTGCCGAACACGCTGGCGATGGTATCGCTCAACGCCTCGTTGATCGAACCTTGGCCGTCCGAGATCATGTTCATGTTCACCACCATCACGCCGCCGGGGTTCAGGTGCTCTCTGACCATGGTGAAGAACTCGGTGGAGCTCATCTGGAAGGGAATGGTGATGTCCTGATACGCATCGACCATGATCACGTCGTACTTGTCATGCGAGGCGGCGAGCCAGGCTCGGCCGTCATACGTGGTCACGGGGATGTCGGCGGGCTCATCGAAGTATTCGCCGGCCAGATCGGTGATCTTCTGGTCAATCTCCACGCCGGTGATGTTCATTTTCGGATAATACTGCTTCAGCTGGCGGGCGTAGGTGCCGGTGCCCATGCCGAGGATCAGCGCGGAATTGGCATTGTCGGCGAGCGCCGGCGCAGCCAGGGCCGTGTCGTAGTACATACCTGTCAGTCCTTTGTCTTTCATCGTGACGGACTGCACGCCGAACAGCACGTTGGTGGACAGGATCGTGCGGTCGGAGAGGTTCTTGACCTGCAGGTAGTTGTAGATGGACTCGCCCTCATAGGCCAGGTTGGTTTCCCAGAACGCGAAGCCGGTCAGGGGCGAGACGCAGGACGTGGCCACGAAGATCACGGCGCTGACCACGCAGGCGATGCGCTTGGCCTTGATCGAGATGAAGTAGATCAGCGGACATGCCGGAGAAGAATTCGGTGATGTAGAGGAATATCTTTGATTTGAGAATCGGCCGTTCGCTTGCCTCGGTGATCTGTGCCATCGCTCCGCTCCCCTGCCTGTGCGCCTATCGACTACTGTTCTGATGCGTAGCCTATCAGCATTTTCCCGGCCGATGGGTGGATACCGGCTACAGTAGGCATCATGACTCAGGTATGCGTGATTTTTGGTGCGGGCGAATACTATGCGGGCACGCCCGTGGTGCCGGCCGGCGCGTATGTGATTGCGGCCGATGGCGGGCTCGACCATACGCGCCAGTTGGGTATCGTGCCCGATGTGGTGGTGGGCGACTTCGATTCGCTGGAGGGCCGGCCGCCCCGCACCGATGTGCGCACCATCGCGCTGCCCGCGCTGAAGGACGATCCGGACATGCTCTCCGCGCTGAAGGTCGGTTGGTCGGCGGGTTGCCGCGAATTCCATGTCTATGGCGGTTTGGGCGGCCGCATTGACCATACGATTTCCGGCATTCAACTGATGGCATTATTGGCCCGGCATGGGGCAAGCGGGTATCTGTATGGTGATGGGCTCATCGTCACGGCCATCACCGATGGTAGGCTTTCGTTCCCCGCGCATCCGGTGCCCGAGGACGGCCGCATGGTGTCTGCGTTCTCCCACTCCGATGTTTCGCTTGGCGTGAACGAGCCGGGGCTGAAATATGAGCTTAAAGACGGCACGCTGACCAATACGGTGGTGCAGGGGGTCAGCAACGAGTTCCGCGACGGCGTGGACGCGGCCATCAGCGTGGAGCACGGCACACTGATCGTCACCTTCCCCATCGAGGTGGCGTTGCCTCAGGTGAGTCGATTCCACGAATTTGGCGGCGATATCGGCGAGCTGGACACCGCAGTGTCCAAGCTGCTGGTTCGCTGACTTGCATGCCGCGCGCTTGCTCATGATGATTCGAGACATTCCTCCAAAGGAGAGGAAAAATCACATGTCGGTTGCGGGCAATCCGAATTGTGAGCGCTCACAGAAAATTACGGCATTTTTGCCCAAAACGCACGCTGAAACGTTGCCATGTGTACAGAGTCGGCATTACAGTAGCAACTGTTGGTAAACAATGGCCCGGTGTGCCAAAGCGCGCCAAGGCCACCCTACAAGGGAGAATTACATGACAGTTAAGATTGGTATCAACGGCTTCGGTCGCATTGGTCGTCTCGCCTTCCGTCGCATCTTCGAGCTGCAGGCTCGCGGCGGCCAGGCTGGTGACATTGAAGTTGCCGCCATCAACGATCTGACCACCCCGTCCATGCTGGCCTACCTGCTGAAGTACGACAGCACCCACGGCACCTTCCGTCATGACGATGGCACTCCGGTTGACGTCAAGGCCACCGAAGACTCCATCATCGTCGACGGCAAGGAATACAAGGTCTACGCCGAGAAGGACGCCAACAACATTCCGTGGGTCAAGAACGACGGTGTTGAGTACGTGCTCGAGTGCACCGGCTTCTACACCTCCGCCGAGAAGTCCCAGGCTCACATCAACGCTGGCGCCAAGAAGGTCCTGATCTCCGCCCCGGCCAAGGATGACACCACCCCGACCGTTGTGTTCGGCGTGAACCACGACATCCTCAAGGCTTCCGACGTGATCGTCTCCGCCGGTTCCTGCACCACCAACTCCATGGCCGCCATGGTCAAGCTGCTGGACGAGAAGTTCGGCATCAAGGCCGGCTTCATGACCACCATCCACGCCTACACCGGCACCCAGATGCTGCTCGATGGCCCGCGTGGCACCAAGACCGGCCGCAACCTGCGCGCCGCCGCCATCAACACCATCGCCCACTCCACCGGCGCTGCCAAGGCCATCGGCAAGGTCGTTCCGTCCGTGAACGGCAAGCTGCAGGGCCACGCCCAGCGCGTCCAGGTTCCGGACGGCTCCGTCACCGAGCTGACCACCGTTCTGAACACCGAGACCACCGCCGACGAGATCAACGCCGCCTTCAAGGCTGCCTTCTCCGACACCGATTACTACGGCTACAACGATGAGGGCATCGTCTCCTCCGACATCCTCGGCGACACCCACGGTGGCGTGTTCGACCCGACCCAGACCGACGTCAACACCATTGATGGCGTGACCCTGGCTCGCACCGTGTCCTTCTACGACAACGAGTACGGCTTCACCTCCAACATGATCCGTACCCTGCTGTACTTCGCTGAGATCTCCGAGTGAACCATTGCGGTCTAGGCCGCTACGGTTCGTTTGAGAACTAAGCTGTGAGACCCCCGCCTTGTGCGGGGGTCTCTTCGTAGTAGAACGGTAATCATGGCAAAGAAAAGCAAGCATGATAAGGGCGCGGGTTCCACTCCGGCGACAGTCCAACTGGAGAAGGCGGGCGTGGAATTCCACGTATACGAATACGAGCACTCCAACGACCATATGGATGACGGCTACGGCGTGGAGGCGGCCACCAAGCTCGGCTTCGACGAGCATCAGGTGTTCAAGACGTTGATGGCGGACACCGGTGCCGAACGCGTGGTGGGCGTGGTACCGGTGAGCGGTCATATGGATTTGAAAGCCTTGGCTGCAGCCGTAGGTGCCAAGAAGGCCTCTATGGCCGATCCCAAGGTGGCGATGCGTGAATCCGGTTATGTGGTTGGCGGCATCTCGCCGTTAGGCCAGAAGACACGTCATAAGACTGTGTTGGATGAAAGCGCCCTGCAATTCGACCAAATTCTGGTCTCCGGCGGCAAGCGAGGCCTGTCTGTGGGCGTGAATCCACAGGACCTGCTCAAGGTCTTGAACGCCGTTGCCGCACCAATCGGCACGTGGTGACCGTTCTTGGCTCCCCTCACGGAGGGGAGCCAAGAATGACTACTTCTTCCTGCGCAACTCCGCCGGCAGCACAAAGTGCATGTTTTCTTTGATGGTTTCGACGGACTTCATACCGGTGAAGCCCAAGTTTTGCAGAGCGTCAATCACACCGGACACCAGTTCGTCCGGTACGGAGGCACCCGAGGAGATACCTACGGATTCCAGACCCTCGAACCATGCCGGGTCAAGCTCGCTGGCATCATCCACGCGATACGCTTTGCCGCGCTCCCCCAAGCCCTCCTGCGCCACCTCCATCAGTCGCACGGAATTCGAGGAGTTGGCCGATCCGACAATCACCACGCAATCGGACTGCTGGGCCACCAGTTTGACCGCAGCCTGACGATTCGACGTGGCATAGCAGATATCCGAACTCGGCGGCTCTTGAATCCAAGGGAATTTGGCCTTCAGCGCGGCAATGGTATCGGCGGTCTCGTCCACGCTCAACGTGGTCTGCGAGAGCAGCACCAGCTTGGTGTCGGGCGCAAAATCCAGCGAATCGACATCCGATTCATGCTCGATCAAGTGCACGTGTTCGGGGCTCTCCCCCACTACACCGACCGCTTCATCGTGACCTTTATGCCCGATATAGACGATTTCATACCCCTCGCGCACGAAACGCAGCACCTCACGGTGCACCTTACCCACCAGAGGGCAGGTGGCATCCACCACATGCATGCCACGACGTTCGGCTTCCGCCTTCACTACCGGAGATACGCCATGGGCGGAAAACACCACCGGAATACCCGCTTGGGCAGCAGCATCCGGAATCTCCGCCAATTCCTGGACGAACACCGCGCCTTGCCCGGCCAAGTCCTCGACCACATGCTTGTTGTGCACGATCTGCCGGCGCACATATACCGGGGGCAGCCCATCCTCGCGCGTCCGCTTTCCGGAAGCCTCCGCGGCTTTGAGAATGGTCTGTACGGTAAGAATCGCACGGTCCACACCCGCGCAGAAGCCTCGCGGATCAGCGAGCACAACGCTTTTGGTCATCGGAACCTCCTGAACGTCAATAGTGTTTTCCAGTGTAAGGCAGGGATTACAGGAATCTGCCGTCACAACTTTTCCGCGTCTCCCACAAATCACCGGTTTCCAAGGAATCCACGTGCTTCTCGCATGATGGTGTGAGACTCGTCACTCCACGTATTGCTACCGTGTTTATACGAATTGTTTATTATATGCCGCATATCGCCAATCCCCGCCTCGATAGAGGAGACGCGCTAGACTGGGGCCAGCGATAGCAGGAGCTACCGGCCACCAACTCACTACGGGAGTGATTCCAGTGACGAGTAAACACCACGCACCGGAAATCAGTATTCGATTCACTATGGCGATTATTCCGCCGTCATCTGCGAACTCGGCGCCAAGATTCGCCGATTCGATTATCAAGGCAAGGAAATTTCTGCCCGTTCGGCGTCAACGACCTGACCCCCACCTGTAACGGTTATGTGCTGGCCCCGTGGCCAAACCGCATCGAAAACGGCGAATACGATTTCAATGGCAAGCATTACTGCGCGCCGGTTAACGAATATCATCCCGCACCGCGCAACAATGCGAACCACGGATACGCCTACCACTACATGTGGAAGCTTGAATCGTTGACCGATAGCGCCGTGACGCTTTCGCTGCGCTTCCCCAACTTGGACGGATACCCGTTCGATGTGACCGTGACCGTCACCTACGAACTCGGCGACAACGGCATGACCGCGACCGTCAATGCCCGCAATGATGGCGACGAACCGGCACCGTGGGCTCTCGGCCTGCATCCGTGGCTGGCCAACGGCAAGCAGGGCGCAACTGCCGCCGAACGCGATGCCGACTCCGCCGCCTGCCACCTGCAGATTAAGGCCGCCAGTCATGTGACGGTGAACGAGGCGCTGATTCCCACCGGCACCGAACCGGTTACCGGTATCTACGACCTGAACGATGGCCCGACGCTCGAAGGCCGCGCCTTTGATGATGCCTGGGTTGACGTGGAGCGTGCCGCCGATGGTACGACCACCACCACATTCACCCGCCCGGACGGTATCGAAGTGAAAATCATTGGCGATGAGACGATTAATGCTTGGCAGTGCTACACCGCCACTGGCGCACCGTTCGCCGAGCATCCGTATGGCATCGCCGTCGAGCCGATGACCGCCCCGGCCAATGCCTTCCGCACTGGTGACCACTTGGTGACGCTCGCCCCCAACGGCGACTACACCACTGTGGTCCGCTACGAAGTAGTCCAGAAGTAGTTCTGTTACGCTGGCTCCCCTCCAGAGGGGAGCCAATTTTTTATCCTTATGTGCCGCCGCGTCTTGGGACTTATGCGATACGATTGTGAGCGATAACAATTTGTTCCACAAAGGAGTGTGCACTATGGCTTTGAAGCCTCGCACTGGTAACCAATATGTCATCTCGTCCGGCGAATGGAGTGCCGTCGTCACCGAACTGGGTGCCAGCCTGCGCGAGCTGAAGTGGCGCGGCGAAGACCTCATCGTCCCCTTCGACCCGAACAAGGTCATTCCCTGCTGCAACGGCTGGGTGCTGGCACCGTACCCGAACCGAGTGACCAATGGTCAGTATTCTTTCGATGGCGAAGACTACCAGATGCCGATCGACGAGTTCGACCGCCAATCCTCCCTGCACGGCTATGCCTACCGCTACATGTGGGAGCTCGTTGATTTGCAGGAATCACACGTGACGCTCTCCTGGCGCTCCCCCGACATCGCCGGCTACCCGTTTGATATCACCATCACCGCCACTTATGCACTTGACGAGAACGGTCTCACGGAAACCTTCACCGTGCACAACAACGACAGCGTGAAGGCACCGTGGGCATTTGGCATCCACCCGTGGCTGGCCAACGGCAAGCACGCCACCGGTCAGGCCATTACCGCCGACAACGAGCCCTGCCGTCTTGAGCTGCACTGCGACACCCACGTGACCGTAGACGAACACTTGCTGCCCACCGGTGAAGAGCCGGTTTCCGGCATCTTCGACCTGCGCGATAACCCCACGCTGGAGGGACGTGGCTTCGACGATGCCTGGACCGATATCACCAACCGCGGTGAAGACGGCAGCACTTCCGCCGTGTTCACCCGCCCCGACGGCATCAAGGTCACGCTGACTGGCGACAAGACCATCAACTCCTGGCAGGTGTGCACCGGCAACGAAATCGGCGAGAAGGCTCGTCAGGCCGGCGTGGCCGTCGAACCGATGACCGCCTACGCCGACGCCTTCCGCACCGGCAAGGATCTGGTTGTGCTCGAGCCGGGCGATGACTACACCACCGTGGTCACCTTCCACGCCGAACAAATCTGAAAAACCGAATAGCCAAGCCTGACGCTCATCGCCACATGGACACCCGTGTTGCATCACGTCGTGCTCATGTGGCATAATTCCGAAGGCTTATTTTTTTACTGCAGCAAAGGAGTCCATCATGGGCATGCGCGGACGTAAGCGCAAGAATCGTCGTAAGAAGGCCGCCAACCACGGCAAGCGTCCTAACGCCTGATTCTTCGCGTTTCTTATGGAACGCTCAAGGCCCGTCTGATGATACATCAGACGGGCCTTGTTGTATATGTCGTTACTTATCTTCGCCGCAGCAGTGATCAAGCGTGGCCTTGAGCCGGGCTATCAGACATTCGGGTGCCACATCCGGGCGCAAGTAGGCACGCAACGCGGCAATCAACGCCTGTTCACGCTCGTCGCAGCAGGTACGGGGGTCAAAACAGTCGCCCTCCGTAACGATATGCACGTCCGCCTGGACCGACGCAGAGGCCGAGCCGGTATCCACTGAACGATGATGCACCGCCGTGATATGCACTTCGGTCTGGCTGACCATGCCATCGGCCCCCGTACGGGTTATGGAGATATGGCGAGTACGCTCTACCGGCTGATCGTTCATCAGATCTCCTTTCCCGAAAGCTTGCTTGACTGTTGTGGCGTGCGGGCGCCAGTCGCATGACTATGTCTCACTGCGGCTTGCGGTCGCCATTGCTACCAACAGTTTGTTCACTACTTCCATTATGGCCGGAATCGGCGATTCGACCAACGTTTTCGCCCAACTTCGCGGATGGTGAACCGCCGACGAACCAGTCACGTACCCGCGCTCTTTCGCATACGAGGCGAGCTCACGCTTGAGTTGCGTGCGGGCGCGATTCAGGCGGCTCATCACCGTGCCGATTTTCACGCCCTGCTCATCGGCCACCTGCTGGTAGGACTTGCCGTCGATGGCGGCGTCGATGAACACCTGCCGGCGTTCCGGCGAGAGTTTTGGCGAGCGCGGCCATGATTTTCCTCGGGCGCGAAGGCGTCCAAATATTCCTCTTCAGCGGACTTGAGCCCGTCCGACGTATGTTCGGCGGCATCGTAAATGTCCCAGTCGTCGTATTCACCGGTGGAGTCGTTGGCACGCTGCGGGCGCCGCTTGGCCTTGGCATACTGGTTGAAGTAGGCATTGCGCTCGATGGTGGTCATCCACGCCTCGAAGTTGGAGCCCGGCTGGAATGAGTCGAAGGCCTTGAACCCGCGTTCGAAGGTGTCCTGGACCAGATCCTGCGCGTCATCGGGATCGTTGGTCAGCCTCATTGCCTGCCGGTACAGTGCATTGACGGCGGGCATGGCGAGCTGTTCAAATCTGGCGCGCTTGGCTGCCATGGACTCGCCCGATCCGGCTGACTGCCCGGATTGCATAGTTGCTTCGCTTGTCGTCACGTTTCACCATTCTAATCAAATCATGTGCCCATATCGTGGTCGATGACGTGTGAGCCACAACACGCTGCACCCCACCTGTAGAATGGCGTATCGGCTAGATAATAGGGAGTAACAATTATGGCTTTGACTTTGGCTTCGGCCGCTGACCTGCTCAAGGAACACCATCTGCTGCGTGAAATCATCCAAGGGGATGTCTGGACCGACGACCCGGCCCGTATCGCTTCGGCGGATGAGCCGTTCGCCGGCATCACCTACGACACCCGCAAGGTCACGCCGGGCACCCTGCTGTGCTGCAAGGGCCAGTTCAAGGCCGAATATCTGAACGGCATCGACGAAGCCGGCCTGGCCGCATACGTGGCCGAAACCGAGTACTCAGCCGCAACCGCCACCCCCGGCCTGATCGTCAACGACGCACGTAAGGCGATGAGCCTGCTGTCCGCCGCGTTCTACGGATATCCGCAGAACGAGCTCACGGTCATCGGCGTCACCGGCACCAAGGGCAAGACGACCACCTCGTACTTCACGCAGGCGCTTATCAACGCCGTCTCCGGCGGCAAGGCCGCATTGTTCTCCTCGGTCGATAATTGCCTTGACGGCCACACCTACGTCGAATCCGATCTGACCACACCCGAATCGATGGACGCCTTCCGCATGATGCGCGAGGCGGCCGATAACGGTATGAAGTATCTGGTGATGGAGGTCTCCTCCCAGGCGTACAAGGTGGACCGCGTCTATGGCCTGACTTTCGATGTGGCCGCGTTCCTCAACATCTCCCCCGACCACATCAGCCCGATCGAACACCCCACGTTCGAGGATTACCTGTATTGCAAGCGCCAGATCATCGTCAACGCGAAGTCGCTGGTACTCGGCGCGGACAGTCTGCACGCCGATCTGTTGCGGGAGGACGCGGAGGCAGCCGGCATCGGCGTGACCACCTTCGCCCTGCATGACGCGGATAATGCCGGCACCAGTGCGGACGTCGTCGCCTGGCCCGCCGACCCGGCGCACGCCTCCTTCCACATCGCCGACGGAGATCAGGCCCTTGGCGACTACCATCTGTCCATCGATGGCGACTTCAACTACCTCAATGCGGCGGCAGCCATCGCCATCGCCCATGCGGTTGGCGTATCGCTCGATGACGCCGACGCACTGCACGCCATCGAATCCGTACGTATCGCCGGCCGTATGGAACAGTTCCGCGACCCGCAGTCAAACACGCTCGCCATCGTCGATTATGCGCACAACTACGCATCCGTCACCGCGCTGCTTGACTTCGTCTACGAGCGTTGGGGCGAGGAAAACCCGCGTATCACGCTGGTGACCGGATCGGCCGGCAACAAGGCCTACGATCGTCGTAAGGAAATCGTCGAGGCTGCCGAGAACCGTATCGCGAACTTCATTTTCACCGCCGAAGATACGGACACCGAGCCGATCATCGACATCTGCATGGAAATGCAAGGCTACATCACGAACAAGGATGTGGTCTCCACGGTGATTTCCGACCGTCTGACGGCCATCACCAACGCCATTTACGATGCCCGTGCGCACGCCGACCGATTCAACATCCTGCTGATCATCGGCAAGGGCAACGAGCGTTGGATCAAGGACCATCACAAGCATGTGCCGTTCGACGGCGACGATCACGTGGTCGAACGCATGTTTGG
>ENA-OQDC01000802-OQDC01000802.1-human-gut-metagenome-genome-assembly--contig:-NODE-802-length-19589-cov-3.743654_pt1 | contig 19589 bp, 19 predicted proteins | sample MGYA00242770_ERZ504601 | MGnify/ENA primary metagenome ERZ504601 (study PRJEB26092, sample SAMD00036305) | human gut metagenome | host: Homo sapiens | study: EMG produced TPA metagenomics assembly of...
ATCGTAATTAAGCCTGTATTCAAGCTTGGCATATACAGCGGCATTCTCTCTTGTAGTACCAAGATAACTCCCCAGTGCCGCAAGTAGTCTGATTACGTCCTTTGCATCCTTTATATTAGGATTATCAACACCTATAAACCCTTTTAATGTATTGCTTAATATTATTGGAAACACTATAAGTGTATGTATATTCTGAGGCTTTAATATTTCATATTCAACAGGCATAGTCTCTTTTACATTTTCCAAATCTTCAATAAATATACTCTCACCACTTGAAAGCTTTGGTATCCAATACGGCATATCCTCTGCTCTCAAATTCTGAAGTTGATTAATCTGTGGTTCAATACCTTCATTACACCACTCATATGTGTTATAATAACAACCGTCTTTTTCATCAACTATATATGCTCTGTCAGCTTTCGTAAAATGTCCGATTTTTTCAAGAAGATTATTTATTGCTACCTGACATTCCCGTACATTTCTTACCTTTCCAAGTTCTGCCATCTGTGTAAGAATAAAATGTTCTGCCTCAAGTTCTGATTTTAATATTTGATTTTCGTATTGCAAACTTCCATTTTCCATATATTACCCCATTAATTATCAGCTAGTATATCCTTACAAAGTTAATCAACTGCCAGCTTAACAACTTGTTAATTCATAGCCAGCCTGATACCTTCTTCAAGTCTTTTAAGACCGTCCATAAGCACTGCCTTAGGACACGCAATATTTAATCTTAAGAATTGATTGCCATTACCGCCATACACATTGCCTGCTGACAGATATAACCCTGTCCTGTTTCTTATGTATGCCGCTAATTCACTGCTATTATCAGTAATTGCTGAACAATCCAGCCATAAAAGATATGTTGCCTCTGATTGCACAACTTTTATTGATGTAATATTGTCATTGACATACTCGTTAACAATTCTTTTATTATTATAAATGTAACCTCTCAATTCATCAAGCCATTTATCACCATAATTATAAGCTGCTTCTGCTGCCCATACCGCAAACGCGTTAGGCTCTGCAACCTCATCAGTATTAAGTGCTCTCCACACCTTATGCCTTAAATTCTTATGTGGCACAATGACAGCTGCTGTCTGTAGTCCTGCAATATTAAATGTCTTAGTAGGTGCAACACAGGTTATGCTTATATCCCTGCATACATCTGATACAGAAGCAAATGGGATATATTCCTTTCCAGGGTCTGTAAGATCACAATGAATTTCATCAGATACCACTGTTACATAATACCTTGCACACAGCTCACCTATCCTTGATAAATCTTCCTTGCTCCATATCTTTCCTGATGGATTTTGTGGATTGCATAATATCATAAGACTTGTCTGTGGATTGGCTAACTTATTCTTTAGGTCTTCCCAGTCAATGCTGTATTCGCCATTCTCATATCTTAATGGATTTTCAAGCACCCTTCTTCCATTATTGATTATTGAATTAAAAAATATATTATAAACTGGTGTCTGTATAACAACATTTTCATTAGGTGTTGTAAGCTTTCTTACTATGCTTGACACTGATGGTATAACTCCTGTGCAAAATACAAGCCAGTCTTTATCAATATCCCAGTTATGTCTTCTTGACCACCAGCCTGCTACAGCCTCATTCCAGCTTTCCGGTATTATTGAATATCCAAATACTCCGTGCGCCGCTCTCTTATTAACAGCCTCAATTATCTCTGGTGCTGTCTTAAAATCCATATCAGCAACCCACATAGGAAGTTCATTTTCTGCAACATCCCATTTCAAGGACTGCGTATTAGTTCTGTCTATTGGTGTATCAAAATCATACTTATCAGTACATTCCATCGCCTTATCTCTCCATCACTATTATTCTGACATATTCTATCTATTCTGCCATCTTACTTCACCCTTGGTAATAATTGGATATCTTATGAGCTCTGTTCCGTCCAGATTTTCCTTGTGCATATCTACTGCTGTTATCTGATGATTATCATATGTTGTGTAATAATATATTCCCTTTGCCGCATTGCAGCAGGATGTATAAATAGTAATCTCATACTTTCCGTCAGCTACCTCACAACAACCTCTCTGCTGTTCTACCGAACCTAGTATATGAAAGAACTGGCTTACACTTTCTTCCTCTGTATCGCTTGAAATTGCGTTAAGCTTGGTAAATGCTGCTCTTATAAAACGTGACTGGCTTGATAAATCTCCCGGAAGTCCCATAGCTCCCATTCCACGGCTGTAAGCATTTAACTTAAGCTTGTCTGCAAATGTATTATCTGGCTGTCTGCTTGAAAGCCCTGCATAATTATTAAGTGCAAACATCTGCATATCAAATGGAGGATTGTTAGTAAGCACTCCGACCGGATTGTCATATATATGAAGTCCGTCTTTCATCGATTCAACTGTGATTGCTTCATCTTTATCTGCAATTATCCAGTGAAGCTGTGCCGCTGGAAGCTGGCTGCTGAATGGTGTTCCTGTAAGATTAATTCCATCAAGCTTAGCTCTTGCTTCGCTGACTGTCGCACACTGGCTTAATATCCAAGGTATGAACTCAAACTGTGCTATATCCTTCTCACCACATACTGATGCCTTATATGCCGCATTACCAACAAAGTTAAGTCCAGCCATTCCAAGACCTTTTTCATTAACCGCATCATAATAAAGTGGGTATCCTTCTGACACAAATGCCATACCAATTATTGCATAATGGCTTTTAAGCTGTCCTATATGCCTGAAATCAAATATATAATTCCTTGGTGTAACTGTTATCTCTTCACCATATGAGAACTCATAATCAAGAGTTCTTCCAAAATAGAAATCTTTAGTCTTATAAGTAACTGCTGTACACATATATTAAGCCTCCTCTTTTATTCGCAATTTATATATTTTATTGTATACCAATTATATTATCTTCACTCTCCATATAATTACAATTAATATTTTTATATAATATTGTAAATTGTATTTTTAATTATACAACCATTATTCTTCAAAATAAAGCAATTATACAAATCCAATAATTAAATTTACATAAACCATATTATTGACTTTACCTCAAATCTGTAATGATGACATGCTGTTTCATAAGATACCTTATATGTCTGATTACATTTAATGATGATGTGTCGCCTTTTTATAGATTATATACGATATAAATGCAGTTACCAACTCAGTAACTCCAAATGACCACCACACTCCATTAACTTCATATATCCTTGAAAGAATAAATGCAACTGGAATTATAATAACTACATATCTGAATACTGATATTACGAGTGATGGAAGTCCTTTTCCCAATCCTTCCAGTGCACCAGAGGCTGTTACAGATACTGACGATACGATAAAGCCTGCACTGATTATTCTAAGTGCCTTGGCACCGGCACTAATTGTATTTGCATTAGTTGTGAATAAGCCTATAAGCTTATCTGGTATTCCAAGGCATATAGCTGTTCCAGCACACATAATTATTAATACTATTATTGTGGCTGTCGAATATATTTTCTTAACCCTCTTATGCTCTCCTGCACCATAATTATATCCGATTAATGGTCTCATTCCCTGAACAACTCCATTGGCAGGCAGATAAAGAAATGTCTGTAACTTGTAATATACACCAAGCACGAATACATATGTCTGTGAAAATGCTGCTAGTATTACATTAAGTGCTGATATTAACAGTGAAGGAAGTGCCATATTAAGACTGGCTGGTATGCCGACCGAATACATTTTCAGACATAATGTTTTCTCTGGCTTCATACATTTTCTTGTAAAACGCACTGGCATAGGTCGTAGTATATATATGATAACATACACAAGAAGACTTACTGTCTGTCCTATTCCTGTGGCAATTGCCGCTCCTCTTATTCCAAGATCAGGGAATATTCCTATTCCGAATATAAGCATCGGGTCAAGCACGATATTAGTTATACAGCCACCAAGCATTGCCGTCATTGATGCTGTCATTCTTCCAACAGCCTGAAATGTCTTTTCAAACACCAGCTGCCATGCAAGTATTGTTGAAAATGCAAATGCTATATATGAGTATTGAAGTCCTAATTCTACAATACTGCTGTCATTAGTGAACATACAAAGGAATGGCTTTATAAGCATAATACATCCTGCTGTCATTACTATTCCGTGTATTGTCGCAAGTAATATCCCCTGACTTGCGGCTTTGTCTGCCTGTACCTTATCCTGTGCACCCATATAAAATGATATTACTGAATTTATTCCTATTCCAAAACCTATCATTACCGAATTAATAAAGTTCTGCATTGGAAACACAAGCGATATAGCAGTCATCGCGTCTTCGCTTATCTGTGCTACGAAGAAGCTGTCTACAATGTTGTAGAGTGAATTTACAAGCATTGATATAACCATTGGAAGTGCCATAGTTATCAGAAGTTTTAATACGTTTTCTTTCTTCATATAAGTCTGATCCATACTTATCTCCTTATCTTATTGGGGTAAATCCCCTATTTCATAAAAATGAATGTGCTAAACACATTCCTGTGCCGAGTGCGGTCGCCTGCGACCAATTACATCTTCGCACGAATGTGCATTATTGGCACATAGTGCCTTTTGTGCAATAAGGAATTACGATAGAATTCCCTATTACACAAAATAGCCACATAGCTGTGATTAACAGCTATGTGGCGAAAAAATAGATTCAACTAGAAAAATCCACATATATTTTATAAATTAATTGTAGCTGACAGCCTTTGTTATTATCATACTCAAGGCTATGGTATTATAACATTATGTATTTTTAAATGTCAAACCACTTTAATATGTTTCTTGCAAGTTCTTTATGTCCCTGTTCGCTTAGGTGTTCCCTGTCTATTTCGCTTGGCTGTGCTGCATCTGAGGCTGATAAGAAATCTATTGATTCTTTTTCTGCAATTTTGCTGTATACACCTGCAAGCTTCTTAGATACTTCAACAGAAGCTTCTGAGAACTCAGGGTCGTAGTCCTGCTCCCACACACCTTTTCCAAGATGTATCGGTGATACAAGAAGTATTCTGCTGTGTGGAAGGCAGCTCTTTACCTGATTAATTAATCTCTCCACACCCTGTCCGATAACTTCTGCCGAAGCGTTGTATACTGTCTTGCAGTCATTAGTTCCTAACATTATAATCACATCTGTTACTGGATTGTGCGACTCTAATATTGTTGGAAGGAGTTTGAATGAATTGCGGCCATCTCTTAATGGGTCGTCAAATACTGTTGTTCTTCCGCACAATCCTTCCTCTATCACACGATATTCATTATTAAAATGTCTGTTAAGTTCATTATCTAAAATACTTGTCCATCTTACGCCCCAAGGGTAACGCTGGTTAGTCTTAGGGATAAGTCCCCAGGTGTTGGAATCTCCAAAACATAGTATCTGCTTCATATGGTATGCCTCCAATATTATATAAATTTATTGCTTTTGAATTGCATTACACTTTCAAATTGCATTACAGTGGTGCTCTAATTCAATGTTATGACAACGGACATTAGAAAAGCATTGTTATATAGTGAGGCGTGCTGGATTGTTATAAGCAACAAAGACACGTTTGCACTGAGTGTCGCTCGCAGCGGTACTAAAGTGCTAAAGAACAGCACTTAAGGACCGGCGGCTCCCCATTGTCCTTTTATGCTTATATCAATCCAGCACTTGACGGTAGGGTTGCGATGGCTTTTCTAATTGGGCGTTGTTACAAAATTCAAATAAGTTATCAACTTGTAATTGCTATTTACATATATTTATTGTATGTTTATAGGATTATTATATGTTATTATTGGGGGATTGTAAAATTGATATATTTTATGCCTTGTTATAGTTTTTAACTATAGCAAGGCATTTTTAAAACACTGACCATATAAAAAGATATTTTTATTTGGTTAATCTGTAAAGTCCTGCCACTGGGACTTTTCAATCGGGCTTGTTACTATACATTCAGGGGCTTGGGACAATATGTGCCTTACCACCTTAAAGATTTGGCCGGCATCACACAGGAGGCTGTCGGCATCTGCGAATTTTACTCTGGTCATTGCATTACATTCTAATAATGCCTGGTCAAGCTTTACAAAGTCTTCTGATATATGTGGCTGGGTAGCATTGTAATGCTTTCTTACATATACTGTCTTTATAGATTTATCTGGCATAATTATCTGTAGTTTCATTGGTTTGTCTGACAGTCTGTTAGGTATGTTAAGCACTTCTTCAACGCTGTGAATGTATGTATTACGCTCATTGCCAACTCCTATAAGAAGTATCTTTCCACCACAATCTTTTAAGCGGTCATAACAGCCGCCCGGTGTACAAGGTGTGTTATTGTATTCTTCACCTGCAAGATATCTTTTGGCACTTACACCTATTCCTGCCATACTGTGTGTTGGGTGAAGTGAACGTATTACCCCCATCTCTTTTAAGAAACAGATTAGTAAGTATCCCAACACAGGACGGCGTAACCGCTGGGTCGTATACTGGATTGTCCTCGTTAATATTTTTCCATGTATGGGTTGGAAGCAGTAAAAGTCCGTCCTTAAAATATTCTATTAGGGCATCAAGCACTGTATCTGCCCTGCCTTCTACTTCCCCTATGGATTTCATTGAAGAATGAACAAGTATTGTTTCTTTTCCTGTAAGCCCCATAGCCTTTAAATATTCTTTTAAATCTTCCTTTGTATACATACTAACCCTCACTTCTTGTAATTTAATCCATCATTGATTATATATTGGATAATCATTCTTTGTTTCTTACCTTTTTTTCTTACAAATACAAGACATATTGCCTGCATTACAATTGTTATAAACCACGAAGCTGGATACGATATGAATAACTCATACAGACTTCTATGGCTTGGGAATACACCATATATCCACACAAGTCTTGTCCCAACTGTACCTACAATTGAAAGGACCATAGGAACTGCTGAATAACCTACTCCGCGCATAGCTCCTGGAAGCATATCCATAATGCCACACAGAAAATATGGTATTGTCGATATTGAAAGTATCTCCATACCACACTCTATAACCTCACTCTGGTTCGTGTATATACCAAGTATCTGGCGTCCTAAAATGTATGAACCACCACCGATAACTACTGACACTATAACCGAAAGTATCATACAGTCAATTAACACCTTATCCATTCGCTTGAATTTTCTAACGCCATAATTCTGGCTCGTAAAGCTCATACACGCCTGTGTTATTGAGTTGACAGACACATAAAGAAAGCCAAGTATATTATTAGCGGCTGTATAACCTGCCATTGCTATCTCGCCAAATGAATTAACTGATGATTGAAGCAATACATTTGAAAAGTTAATAACAGTACTCTGTATTCCTGCTGGAAGTCCTACACTTAGTATCTGTAAAAGGTAATATTTTCTTATTCTTAAATCCCTTATTCTTAACTTGTAATCTGACTCTGTTGTCATAAGGCATCTTATTACAAGAATACACGATATAAGTTGTGAAGTAACTGTTCCTATAGCAACACCTGCAACGCCCATTTTAAATATTATCACAAGCACAAGGTCTAAAACCGCATTGGTAGAACCTGCTATTATAAGATACATAAGTGGTCTTTTCGTGTCACCTACTGCCCTTAATATTGCCGCTCCATAGTTATAAAGCATAAAAAATGGCATACCACAAAAATACAGTCTTAAATACAGTGCTGCCTGTCCAATTACATCATCTGGTGTGTCAATAAGGACAAGTGCCTCTCTTGCGGCAGCAATGCCAATAATGCACATAACAACACCACTTATTGCCGCAAGTGCTATGGCTGTATGGACTGTCTCCGACATTTCTTTAGCTTTGCCTGTTGCATAAAATCTTGCCGCAAGTACATTTGCTCCTAGTGAAACACCTATAAAAAGATTGGTAAACGTACTAATCAGTGCCGTTGTGGAGCCTACCGCGGCAAGTGCAGTACTGCCTGTGAATCTTCCAACAACAATTATATCTACAGCATTAAACATAAGCTGTAACATACCTGAAAGCATTAACGGAAGTGCAAAGGAAATTAGCTTATCCATTAATGTACCATTACACATATCTATTTCATATTTATTATTTTTCACAACTTTATCCTCTTTCTATATATAAACAAGAATGTGCAACGCACATTCTAACACCGAGCACAGCCGCTTACGACATACTACAGCTTCGAGCGAGTGTGCATCATCGGCACATAACATCTGTTAATAATCAGAAAGACATTACTACATTTTATTAGCAGAACTTCTGTTTATTAATGACTACATCCTTAATCGTGTCTGGACGACCGTTTAAAGGTTCAATCTTAGCGAATTCCTTACAGTCTGTACACACAATGCCATCCATATCAATATTTCTGAAGTATGGAACATCTTCTTCATTATCCATAGCTATTGTTTCATTACGGTTAAGCAGGTTGAGTACATAACCCATAGTAAGTATAACTGCCTCACCCTTTATATTAACCATATCGATATTGCGTATTGTGATATTCTCAACAACACCGCCTCTGCCTAGTGCACTCTTTATTCTTACACCTACATCCGTACCTATAAATGTGCAGTTCTCAACAAGTATATCCTTAACACCTCTTGACATTTCACTTCCGATTACGAAACCACCATGTCCTTCATTAACAACACAATCGTGTATATATATATTACTGCAAGGTCCATCTATTGTTCTTGCTATTGCATTCTTGCCTGCTTTGATACATATTGCATCATCACCTGTCTCAAATACACTGTGGTGAATATGGACATTAGTACAAGACTCTACATCAATGCCATCACCATTCTGTGCATAATAAGGATTGCGTACCTTAATATTGTCAATTGTGACATTCTCACAGAAAAATGGATGTATATTCCAGGCTGGTGAATTCATAAATGTTACACCACTTAAAAGTACGTTAGTACAATGACGCAGGCTCACCATTACTGGTCTGTAGAAATCATAATAATCTCTTGCTTCTTCTAAAGCTTCATCTTTATCTGACTGGATATTCTTCTCATTACCAAGAAGGCTTGATTTAGTAGGCATCCATATCTGTGTTTCTTTAGTTTCAAATACGTTATCACTCTTTTTTAGAAGCTGTTCCCACTGTTTATCTGTTACCTTGAACTTCTTAACCGGACGCCATTCATCACCACTTCCGTCAACCATACCCATACCTGTAATTGCAACATTTACCGCATTCTCTGCTGTAATAGGTGATACAGTTCTTATGCATGGCTGTCCCTCATAATTAGTTATAATTAAAGGATAATCTTCTTTGGATTTTATGAACTTAAGAAGTCCCTGACTTTCAATTCTTATGCTTACATCTGATAAAAGACGTATTGGTGCACTTGCCCATATTCCTTTAGGAATTACAATTGTACCACCACCATTTTCTGAAAGTTCTTTTACCTTATCATTAATTACTCTGGCATTATGTCTTCCTGTTTCAATATCAAGCTTTCCGCTTATTGCTCCACAATCACTTAATAATACCTCAAGTCTTTTAAACTGGGGAACAGTTACCTTATAATCTTCTCTATACATTCTTTCTCCATTCTGCCTGTTTCTGGCTTTAACATTTTGACTGCATAAACACTGATTGCATACCATTATATACAATTGTTTACTATTATTTATTGTTATTTCGTGCTATATTTAATATTAACATTTACAATTCAAGTAATCAATGAAAGGATAATATTCATCGATGCAAAATATCAAATCGAATATGTCTTTAATTAATAAAAGCATATATTTTGTTATTGCCGGACTTGCAGTTATATGTACCGCCATATTCTTTAGCACCAGAATAACAGGGTTATGCCTTAATAATGAAACAACTGCTTCTATATATAATGATTTTAATATACAGTATAATGAACATAATTATACAACCGAACTTCCAATAAAATTAAAAGAAAAAACAAGACACATAACAATTAAAAGCATATCAAAGCTGACGAACTTGCTGGTGATTATATAGCATTTTACGCTTATAATTCTGCAATAAATGTATACATCAATGATGTGCAGGTATACAGCGAAGAAGATATTATGGACACAATAGGTATGGCACGCCCATTCTCACTGGTACTTTATAAAAGTGCCACAAAGTGACTTTACACTTACAATAACTATGGCTTCACAGCTTAATATAAAGAACCTTCTTGAGCTTCACAGCGGAACTAAAAGTGCTCTTATATATTATCTTTTTGCCAGACACTCATTTCCTGCTATAACAGGTGTACTTGCTTTACTTTGTGGCATTATAATATTTTTTGCTTCACTTTTTATTAAAACTGAACTGTGCATAAGACTGCGCTGGTTAAGTATTATAACTGCTATTGCTGGTATCTGGTCTATGTGTAATTCAACAATATTGCAGATATTTATAAGCCGTGGCTCATTCACATCATATATAGGCTATGCCTGTTATTTTCTGTTTCCATTGACCATAACAGGTTACCTGCTTACTTACGAAACATTCGCCGATGAAAAATATTTCAAATTCTTATACTGGATTGAATTTGGCTCAATCATAATAATTACTATGTTACAGTTAAGCCATATTATTATATTATCCAATGTATTATGGATAGTACATATTGAATTAATTACAACATTTATAATGACAATAATAACATTTATACGAAACCATAATGTTATTTCAAAGCAGGAAACTGAAATATACACAGCATTTATAATAATAAGTGTATTCCTGACTATGGATATACTTAGATATTATTCTACCAGACCATCTACTGGCAGGGTCAAATATTCCATCTACGGATTGTTTATTCTGCTTATGTATTTTGCCGGCTCTATATTCATTGTTACACGCAATAACTTCGTTGAACATACACGCAACCGCATATATAAAGAGCTTGCATTTACTGATGGCATGACTAAAATTAACAACCGCTCTGCATTTGAAGTCTATATGGAAAAGGAGCGCAATAAGCCATCTTCCGGCGGCTGCATAATGATTGCCGACCTTAATAACCTTAAGCGTATTAACGATACTTACGGACACAGGCTTGGAGATGAAGCCATTATTAACACTGCTAATCTTATCAACGATAATTTTAACGACATTGGTAACTGCTACCGTATCGGCGGTGATGAATTCTGTGTCATTTCCAATATATCTGATATCAATATACTGCTTAGAAGAATTGATAATTTCCTTGATGATGTCAAAAATATTGCGGCTGACAAACATTATCCATATTCCGTTGCCACAGGTTACGGTATAATCGATGATAGTGGAATTGATCAGTGCTTTAAGGTTGTTGATTCGAAAATGTATCAGAATAAAAGGGCGAGCAAGAAAGGTCGTCTTAACTAGACAAAAAAGCACCATCCATAATTACTGTTATGAAACACCTCTAGCAGTCAGATTTCAGGTCTGGCTTTTGTGGTATTTCATACAGACTTTGTGGAGGGAACATTTTATTTTATACACCTATAATTTATTCAATTGTTATAACTTAATTCTAATTATTACAACTTATCCATATGAAACTTTCTTAAATCCTCTATTTCATCACATAACTCCCTGCTTGAACACGTTGAACAATCCATAACAAGCCCATTGAATATGTGGTTAAGTGAATCAGTTATCTGCTCACATCTGCCTGCATACTGCTTAAGCATTGTATAATCTGCACTACCTGATGTAATAAAGTATATCTTTACAGCCTCAACTTCTTCTCTTGTCTTATAAGCTCTTATAAGCTCTGAACCTATATTAGAAAAGCTTATATTACTATTTACAGCTTCCTTTGATATTCTTACCGGCTCTCTTTCTTTAACTGATGATATTCTCATCATAAATCCATCCGGATATGTATTGTATCTTACATAATCGACAGCTCTCATAACTGCATATAATGCACCTTTTTTAGTGTCATCAAGCACATTTTCCTTAAGCCTTATAAATGTAAGTCTTGCATATGGTATATCTTTGTCAATGCTTGTCATATCATCACCTATAAGATACACTCCGTCTGTATCAACAACAGCTTTATCCGTAGTAAATGCCAATGCACTCACAGCCTCATTCATTCCGCCGCCAAGCTCGTATGCCATATCACTTCTTAGCACAAGCTTTTCTTTATCATTCATCTTCCAGTGTGCATTATTATCAAGCCTTCTGCACTCTCCATATGCCTTTATATTCTGCATTACACAGGCTATATCCTTATCATATAACTTCATACTCATTTATTCTTCTTATCTGCCTCACGTCTGTTCTTTGACCAGTTATAATATGCCGTAAGCGGTTTTATAAGCTTTGAGGCAAATTTCATATCAAGATTAAAGAAATATATAAAAAGGCTGAGTATAAACAGCACCGCAATAACAATCGCTATTATTCCAATTATCTTTAATATTATCATCTGGCCATTCCTTTCTGTCTGGCATATTCAGCCGCTCCTAAAGCACCCATAAGCTGTGGATCTATAGGAAGTTCTACCACCTTAACCTTTAACACCTTCTCTATAGCCTGCTTTAAGCCCTCATTCTTGGCACAGCCGCCTGTAAGTGTAACTGATTCAACAACTCCTGCCTTCTTAGCCATTACAAAACATCTCTTTGCTACCGAAAGCTCAATTCCTGCGGCTATCTCCTCCATTGGCTTTCCTTCTCCTACAAGTGAGATTACCTCACTCTCTGCAAATACAGCACATTGTGCTGTTATAGGGATAACATTTTTAGCTGTTAAAGAAAGCTTGGAGAACTCATCAAGGCTCATCTCAAATGCCCTTGCCATTGACTCAAAAAATCTTCCTGTACCAGCCGCACATTTATCATTCATTGAGAAATTAAGAACTGTTCCATCTGTATCTATAGCAATACCCTTAACGTCCTGCCCACCGATATCTATTATCGCCTTTACATCTGGTGCGGCAACGTGAACACCCATAGCGTGACAGCTTATCTCTGATATGTTCTCGTCAGCAAATGGTACTTTATTACGTCCATAGCCTGTTCCAATAAGATAATCAAGTTCGTCTGCACTATTAAGCCCGTCTACTAAAGCTACAGCCTCATCTAAGCTGTCTTTAGCACTAAGCACTGGATTAATTCTGCTTCTTTTAGTGATATTTGCTGCTATTTTTCCTGTTTCATCTAATATAACGCATTTGGTGTAAGTACTTCCTGCATCACAACCGCCATAATATTTAGCCATATTATTATTCCTTTCTTATCTTTATGAATTCTTACCAGTTCTGTGAGTCGTCAAAATCTTCCAATGTAGGGTCAAGCGGCTCTTCACGGAATACAGTTCTCATATATCTGTTGATTTCTGTCCTCATATCTCTTCTGCTACCGTCCTCAGGACACATAAGATTATGTGTTACCCATATAAGATGTACGCCGTGCTTTCTTGCTTCTTCCTCAAATAAGCCGTGATATCCTGACATTGATTTACAGCCCATATGTACATACATAATAACTATGTCTATATTAAACATCTCACAATAACGCCATAACGCTTCAACACCTGTTTCATAACCGCCATTAGAACGATTACGCATAATCATATTCTCATACAGATATGCAAGGTCAAGCATTGCCTGATGTTTATCCTCTGTATTGACCATCTCTGTTGATACCATACTTAACATATCGGTTATTGTAACTATACCCCAGCAGTTAAGCAGCCATATTGGAAGTGCTGTATAATATGCCGCCTGAACACCCCACGTCATAGCACGGTGTCGGTATTCCCTTGCCGCAAGCTCTTTCTTCTTATAGCCTTCCATAGCCATTCTTGTGAGCTTCTTATCCATATCAAGAAATGCCTGGTTTCTTCCGCCTGCCGCCTGATATACACCATATCTGTAAAGTGCAAGTGTAACACCCATAACCTGCGGATAGTCAGTCTTTGAGATTTCCATCCATTCAAGGAATTCTTCTGTCTCTGCATTGAACCTTTTCATACTTTTAAAGAAAGCATCCCAGTTAAACTTTTCTCCTGTCTGCTCCTCAATAAAATGTATTGCATTGACAACTTCTTCTGCCGCATATTCCTGCACGCTTTCCTGCCTGTGCCTTATAGGGACAGCAAGCTGGAATGTTGGAATCTTAAATGAGCGTGCCTCAATTCCATTTCCCATAAGACTTCCATCACAGGTTGTATTACACTGTACAGCACAACAGCCAATAAGCGGGAAATCGTCTGCAAGTGCAACTCCAAGCTCTGCCGCCGGCATAGGACATACATCTGTCGGAACTCCATATTCGTGTGTTACATCAACATAATAGCTAACTCCATTCTGCGACATCATTGAGCTTGTATACACGGCTGGAACTTCAACTGAAAGCCACACAAGATTAGGAAATCCACCCATAAGTGTACTCATCATATTCTCATCAAAAAGAACAATCTTCTTATTAAGTTCCTTATCATTGCCGATTGCAGGGTCTGCCCTAAATATCTGTCCAAGCATACCACATATATCTGTAACAATAAGTCCCAGTGCCTGATGTGCCATACGAAGCTGTAAGCCTCTCATTCCTTCCGTATGCCTGTCCATAAAATCAGGCAGTGCAAGATAATTAAGCATCCAGCGGTATCTGAAAAAGCCTTTTATATTATTAGGTTTTATTATAAATGTAATCAAAGTTTTCCAATATCCAAGCCACCTTACATAGTCATACCATGTATCTTTGAAACCTCTCCATTCACGTCTTTTCTTAGGTTTCTTACCAGTATAGAACTTACCAAGCGGCTCACTTCCAAGTTTACCTGACATAGCCAATCCTTTCTTAACCATATATCTGTATTTTTATTGTTAATTTCTTAAATGTATTCTTTCAGTCATACATTTACATCTTAATATTTACATCTTATTATTCATTTATTAATTTTTTAAGCTTCTTAAGCTCAAGGCTCTCAACAAATGCCTGTATTCGTGTCCTTATCTGTCCCGAATTACCTGCTACATAAGGTCTGTCAATTGATAACACCGGATATCCGTATTCTTCACGCATAATATGAAATGCCGAAGCTCTCTCATATCCCCAGTAATCGCAGAACTTTATCTGCTGGTATATAAGCCCGTCTGCCTTGTATTCTTTGGCAATGCTGTCTACATATTCCTGACGTTCCTTAATCTTAGCTGTATTCATATAACGTGGACATTTGCCCCAGTGCATATACTGCCTGCATATCTGCATAAGTACATCTTCCGTGTCATTAAGAATAATCTCGCTTCTTCCCGGAAGTGAACCAAAACAGAAACTGTCAGCAACAACTAACGCACCAGCCTCCTCACAAAGCTTTATAAGTTCTGGATTATCAATCTCCGAACCTACCATAACAACCTTTGCCCTGTAATTCTTCTTATCATCTGGCTGTCTTGTGCCCAACTCCTTAAGCGTATCCTCCAGCTTTTCAATAAGTGCCTCTTTAGGACAGCAATATGTCGCAAGGCATAACACTGCGAATTCATAGCCTGTTATTCTTGGATTGTCTTCTTTTCTGTAGTCACCAATCTGTGTTATGAGCCTGCTTATCTTATTCTGCAAATCAACTGCCTTTCTTAATGCTTCATCTGATATATCAATTCCATACACCTTGTTAAGCGGCTCTAATACATGTGCCCTCATCTGCCTTACATAATGTCTTAAGGCTGTTTCATCGTCCTTCATAGGAACATCAGAATATTCCACAAAGAACTTTTCCTTGGAACATAAATTCTGTCTTTCTATATTCTCAACGCACCTGTTCATCTGTGCACACGCATCAGGTGCTATTATGCAGTCAAGAAATTCAAACCCTCCCTCGATTGCTCTTTCAAGTATGGCACGACAGCCCTCACAAAGCATACTGCTCATATAATATGTACCCATCTCTATAGAACCTGTTCTTGGTGCTCTAAGTCTTACCGAGAAACAGCCAGGAAGATTAATTAGTGGCTCTGGAATTTGAAAACAGACTGCTCCAATTGCAATACTGCCTTTATTCTGTGCTTCTCTTACAAGGTCATTATTGACCTCCTCTAATAGTTTCTCAAAATAATATAAATGCTGTAAATCCTTCAAAAATATTCCTCCAATACTATATCAAACCAATATTGCAAAGTGCCTCTGCCGCCCCTGCAACAATTCTGTCATCATCTGAAAGTGTAAGTATATTCTCGCCCTTAATATCTGCCTCTGCCAGTTTCATATCATTTTCAATTACAGATAATAATGGAAGCCCACTTATATCCATAAGTTCTATCACTTTCTTATCCGGTATGCGGTTAACTATAACTCCAGCTTTCTCATACATAACAAGCTCATCTGCAACATTTTTAATAGTCTTAACTACCTGACAGCCTTTCTTGCTTGCATCTGTTACAAGCACAAGATGTGTAACCTTTTCCATAACACGCCTGTTAATCTGCTCAATTCCAGCCTCGCCGTCTATAACTACATAATCAAACTGTTCAGAAAGAAGTGTTATCACCTCTTTAAGATATGAATTAATCCGGCAGTAACAGCCGGCTGTTTCCGGTCTTCCTATCGCTATAAATGCATAGCCGTCCTGTTCTTTAATTGCATCATATATCTCATACTTCGCCTCACCTAACAGCTCAACGGCTGACTTGGTATCGCCGTCCTCTACATTTTTAATGACTTCTTTTCTTATATCATCTATTGTCTTGTCCAATTCTATGTTAAGCACTGTAGAAAGTCCAACCGCAGGGTCAGCATCAATCGCCAGTATCTTCTTATCTGGATATTTCTCTACAAGCACTTTAACAAATGCTCCTGCAAGCGAAGTCTTTCCAACGCCGCCCTTACCTGCTACTGCTACTATCTTTGTCATAATAATCCTCTTTTCTGTGCACTATTCTATATAACCTGACTGTGCCTATGCACACTTTTTCTAATTAATTGTTGCTGCCATTCCTTTATGTTCTTTAACAAATGTATCTATCTCATTTACAAATCTCTGTCCATATTTCATCAGTTTATTCTGTCCTACACCTGATACCTCAAGCATTGCTTCTGCATTTAAAGGAAGCTTCTCACACATATCTATAAGTGTCTTATCACTAAATACAATATATGGAGGCATACCTTCTTCCCTTGCTATTATCATTCGCAATGCCTTTAAGCGTTCAAATAACTCATAACCTGCACTTGTAAGTGAATCTGTACTCTTCTTTCCTGTTGATGAACTGCTTCTTTTACCTGCTTTGCCTGTCTGCTTTCTGCCTTTCTTTCCTGACTTTCCTTTTTCACTGAATTTCCCTTTTCTGCTGGAGCAGTCTGTTCTTTCTTATTTTCCTTCAGACTTCCCTCCTTCAAAAATGCTTCTGCAATGACCAGATCTTCTTTGGTAGTGATTTTAATATTGCGATAGCTGCCCATGACTACCTTCACCTGATGCCCCGCAAATTCTGCCACAGAAGCATCGTCTGTTCCCAGAAAACCATCTTTTTTCCGCTTTCTCATAAGCATCGACGATAAGTGACCGCTGAAAGGTTTGGGGAGTCTGAATCTGCCACAATGTGCTTCTGTCCGGCGTTTCCACAGCCATGCCATCAGCAGAGCAAACTTTAATGGTATCTTTTGCAGGCACACCAATGACAGCGCCGCCATATGCCTGTGCCGCTGCAATACTATCTGCAATCATTTCTTCTGTGCAATCAATAGGATTTGGCAAGTCTTCATAATCTAAGATACTATCATCTTTTATCAAGCCTAAATCAAGGCTATTGCCTTTTTCGGCAATTTGTTCTCTTGTAAATACAGAAAATCTTTCATCTTGTATTTTATGTCTATCTTCTGCTGTATAAGCTTTGATAAAATCGGCAAAATCACTTTTTTTGAGTGGATTTGTTTTACCAAAAGAAGGCATATTCGTTCTTAAATCATAGAACCACACTTCTTTTGTATTATCTTTATCTGTTTTGCCACGTGTGAAAAATAATACATTCGTTTTTACACCTTGAGCGTAGAAAATCCCTGTAGGTAATCGCAAAATTGTATGCAGATTGCATTTATCCATTAAATCAGCACGGATTTTTTCGCCATCACCGTCAGCAAATAATACATTATCTGGAAGTACAACACCTGCTCTAGCTTTGCCATTGGCTTTTAAACTACGATAAATATGTTGCAAGAAATTCAGCTGTTTATTGCTCGTAGGATAAGTGAAATCATCACGTGTTGCACGTTCGCCACCTTTTTTCGTACCAAAAGGAGGATTGGCAAGCACTACATCAAAATCTTTTAATGCTTTTCCTTGATTGGATAATGTATCAGCAAGCATGATATCGCCATCAATATCGTGAAGCATTGCATTCATCAAAGCCAATCTATGTGTATCATGTACTAATTCGCAACCTGTAAAAGCTTCTTTATATTGAAAATCACTTTGTTCTTCATCTAAATCATCATAATCATCGGTTTGAGATTTTACATAATTATTTGCAGAAATCATAAAGCCAAAAGTTCCGCAAGCTGGATCATTACAACGTTCGCCTGCTTGTGGTGCTACAAGCTCTACAATCACATCAATAAGTACACGAGGGGTAAAATATTGCCCTGCTCCAGATTTTTTCTCATTGGCATTTTTTTCGAGCAAACCTTCATAAAGATTTCCCAAGCCTTCTTCTTTAGCACTGTACCAATCAAGTTCATCTATAGTTTTAATTATTTTTTCTAAATTCTTTGGTTCTTCAATGTTGGTCGCTGAACCTTGATAAATCTCTCTAATTCTGCCTGTAGTATTAGCGCCTAATTTATCTAATAATTCTTTATAGAAATTTTTTAACTCAATACCGCTTTTATTTACTAAATTATCCCAGCGGTATGCTTCAGGAATATTTTTTTCTACGCCTGTTTCTTTTGCCATTTCAAAAATAAATATAGGTGAGTTCTGTTACATATTGATGATAAGTTATACCGTCATCTCTTAGTACATTACATAAATTCCAAAGTTTTGCTACTATCTCTTGTGTGTTCAAGCTATTTTTCCTCCATCTTCATATAAATATTGGTTTAATTCTACTATAATTTCCGCTAAATGTCCGCCAAATTTTTTATCAATAGTTTTAAAACCACCTTTTTTTACAAATCTTGTATCGGTATCAAAGGTTTCTTTATTAATTACAGACTCATGCAATAAATATTTCTCTATACTTTTCAAGAAAGTTTCTTCACTTACGAAAAATAATGATTGCTTTCAATTTTTCCATAGCCTTTTTTATACGTTCTTCATGACTAACTCTAGCACTGCCAAGCATACATTGACGAATTATACTGATGATATCTGCTGTTATCTCTTGATTAGTCATTTGGTTTAAAGCTGTATTTAAATGTGTTTGACTAAAACCATTACTATCTAGTTTTAAGCATAATCTTTTTAAATCTTCACGTTTTAAATCGCTAGGTTTTGTACAGATTAATTTCAAAGCCATTATTTCATTCATATTATCTTTTAAATATTGAGTGAAGCTTTCTATATAATCTTGTGGTTTTTGGCGTATTTCCATAATCTCTAGTGTGAGATACTATCTTCATCTTCACCCCTCATAAAATAATGCGAGTTTTTGCCATGACAAAGTCATCTTTTTCTTGTAAAAAAA
>ENA-OQDC01000807-OQDC01000807.1-human-gut-metagenome-genome-assembly--contig:-NODE-807-length-19450-cov-5.123325_pt1 | contig 19450 bp, 22 predicted proteins | sample MGYA00242770_ERZ504601 | MGnify/ENA primary metagenome ERZ504601 (study PRJEB26092, sample SAMD00036305) | human gut metagenome | host: Homo sapiens | study: EMG produced TPA metagenomics assembly of...
ATCTTGCGTACACTGCAGCTGCGGCAGGCCTCCAGGCCTACACCCGTCTTTACCGGATTAGCGTAAATCAGACGACCGCCATCCACACCCATATCATGCAGAGTGCGGATTTCTCCGTCGCTTGCTACGTCAAAGCAGGAGCCCATATCTGCCATCACCCGCAAAATTTCCGGATGCGGATTAGCCTTAATCGCGTAATGAATTTTGACACGCGGCATATATTTTTTCAAAACCTTGTAGTTCTTTTTGATTTCATCAAGAGAAAGTACTAACAGCGGCGTACCGAAACGTACCGCTAATTTTTCTACAGCCTGTTGGCTTATTTGGAAATGTTTTTTACTACTCATAACACTCTCCCCTTGCTATTGCATTTATTTTTTCTTCTATGATTGTACCACAATAATTTGAAAGTACAATAGGAAAACGGCAAAAAAATTGATTTTTTTCAAGGAGAACGGGAAAATTTTCCAATAATCACGGATTGGCACATTTTTAACTGTAAAATACAGAGAATTTCGCCATAAAATATTTAAAACTAGCAAAAAGTTACTGAATACAGCAGACAAAAAAAGCGTTGAAATGTCGGTTAAATGACATTTCAACGCTTATTTTTATTCAGCTGAATCTGCGCAGCTTATTTTTTCGGAGCGGGAATTACATCACAGCCCATGTAAGGACGCAGAACCTCAGGAACAACTACGCTGCCATCAGCCTGCTGATAGTTTTCCAGAATAGCAGCAACTGTACGGCCAACAGCTACACCACTGCCGTTAAGGGTGTGTACAAATTCCGGTTTGGATTTTGCATCACGACGGAAGCGAATGTTAGCACGGCGTGCCTGGAAGTCCAGGAAGTTGGAGCAGGAAGAAATTTCGCGGTAGCAGTTTGCTGCCGGCAGCCATACTTCGAGGTCATAGGTGGTAGCAGAGCTGAAGCCCAGGTCACCGGTGCACAGACGTACAACATGGTACGGCAGGCCCAGTAATTGCAGAACTTCTTCAGCATCATTAGTCAGCTTATCCAGCTCAGCCCAGGATTCTTCCGGTTTAGTGAATTTAACCAGCTCAACCTTATTGAACTGATGCATACGAATCAGGCCACGGGTATCACGGCCTGCAGCACCGGCCTCTGCACGGAAGCAAGCGCTGTATGCGGTATATTTCAGCGGCAGCTCGTCACCGGTCAGAATATCATCACGATGATAGTTGGTTACAGGAACCTCTGCGGTCGGAATCAGGTACATATCGCCGTTTTCCAGCTTGTACATATCCTCGGCAAACTTCGGCAATTGGCCGGTGCCCTGCATGCTTGCACCGTTAACGATGAACGGCGGGAAGAATTCGGTATAACCATGCTTTCTGGTGTGTACATCCAGGAAGAAGTTGATAACGGCACGTTCCAGACGGGAGCCCATGCCACGATAGAATACATAACGTGCACCGCTAACCTTAACGCCACGTTCGAAATCCAGAATGCCCAGGTTTTCACCGATATCCCAGTGAGCCTTAGGTTCAAAATCAAACTTGGTCGGTTCGCCCCAAGTGCGGATAACCGGGTTGCAGGTATCATCCTTGCCTACGGGAACATCTTCAGCGGGAACGTTAGGAATAGTCAGCAGAATGCTTTTGATTTTTTCTTCAATCTCTTTCAGTTCCTTGTCATCTGCAGCAATTTTATCGCCGAGAGCACGAACTGCAGCCATCTGCTCAGCAGCATCCTGACCGGCTTTTTTCAGCTTGCCAATCTCCTGAGATGCAGTGTTGCGTTCTTTCTTCAGTGCTTCTACCTGTTGGGTAATTTCACGACGTTTTTTATCCAATTCCAGGAATTCAGTCAAATCAAGGCTGCCATTACGGCTTTTTACAGCCTCTTCGACCAGCTTCGGATTTTCGCGGACGAATTTTAAATCTAACATAATATAGCCTCCAAATAATTTATCATAACTTATATTGTAGCATAAATCCCGTCGGGATAAAAGATTTTACTGCAATTTTTAATAGCCAATTCCCTCATCGCGACGTGCAAGATAGCGGATTGCCGAAAGAGCAGCCTTTTGTCCCTGACCGGCAGCACGGTTTACCTGCCAAGGCTGACCTGTGCAGTCACCGCCGGCAAATACGCCTTCAATATTTGTTTGCGCCTGATCATCAACATAAATGCTGCGGCCGCGGATTTCCAATCCCGGCAGAAAGCTGTTAAGCGGATCGCTGGCGCGGAAAACAAAGGTAGCTTTAACGCTGTAAAAATCATCGCCTGCACGCAAGCCGGTAACCTTGTCGGTACCGGTAATTTCTGTAGGCTTATCAAGCACTACAGTAATATTTTTCTTTTTGGGCGGAACAAAACCAGAATACAGCGGGAAGAAGAATACATGCTCACACTGGTCTGCCAAATATTCAACCTCTTCCAGAGCATCAGGTACTGTAGCAATAGCAGCCACGGATTTGCCCTTATATTTATCAGCATCAACAACAGCGCAGTAGCTTACGCCCTTGCCCAAAAATTCCTTTTCACCGGGGAAAAGGGTAGAACGAGAAATACCGGTTGCCAATACTACAGAATCCGCAGAATATTCACCATGAGGAGTACCCAGCATAAAGCCTTCGCCTACCTCTCGCAAAGAAATAATTTTGGCCTCAATAATATCTACTTCCATCTGCTTGAGATGATTTACAAAAATATCCATGAGCGCAGTACCGGAAATATCGGGTATACCCATATAATCTGTAATCTGCGCTACACTACGCAGACGGGGGCTGAAGCCATGGGCTTCAAACAGAACAACCTTACGTCCCTTGCTGGCTGCAGTAATCGCTGCAGATACGCCGGCAGGACCACCACCAATAACGGCAATATCGTAATCCATAAGTCTATCCTCCGTACAAAAAATTTAGAACCTACTATAACACTTTAATTGTATGCTTTTCTAGATGCATAGTCAAATGTTTTTATGCTTCCGGAGATTTTTTAAGTTTTTTTGAAAAAAGTGCTTGACATTTTCCTGCATATAGAGTATTATAATCAAGTAACGTGACCACGGCCCATTAGCTCAGTTGGTAGAGCACCTGACTCTTAATCAGGGTGTCGTAGGTTCGAGGCCTACATGGGTCACCACATTTGGCCGGTTGGTCAAGCGGTTAAGACACCGCCCTTTCACGGCGGTATCGGGGGTTCGATTCCCCCACCGGTCACCAAATACGGGCGCTTAGCTCAGCTGGGAGAGCGTCTGCCTTACAAGCAGAATGTCAGCGGTTCGATCCCGTTAGCGCCCACCATTTTTTTGCCCATTTTGCCTCAATATTGTAATGGCCCGGTGGTTCAGTTGGTTAGAATGCCGCCCTGTCACGGCGGAGGTCGTGGGTTCGAGTCCCATCCGGGTCGCCATTACGCCTCGGTAGCTCAGTTGGTAGAGCAAAGGACTGAAAATCCTTGTGTCCACAGTTCGATTCTGTGCTGAGGCACCAATCCAAAAACAGCACCTGCTATTGCGGGTGTTTTTTTATTATCTGTATATCTATATCTGCTTAAACACATTTTTCAGCCAGCAAGGAGTGTTATCATGTTTGAAAAATTTTTCCATGAAGTAACCGGTCCCTATATCTGGGGTCTGATTCTGCTTTTATCCCTGCGTGCCATCTTTTCTTCCGTACGCAAAAAGGATTATCCGCACGCTGCTGCCTTTATCGTTGTAGCCATTGCTGCCGCATTCATGACAGCAAGCGCACTTGATATGCTTCCGCCTGCTATAGCAGAAATATTTGCATAAAAAAAGGCCGCTGCACAGCGACCTTTTTACAAGCAAAAACGCCGCTTTACGCGGCGTTTTTTTGTGCTTATTTTCAGTTGATGCCGGTTACATCAAAGCCGGTATCCTCAACAGCAGCCTTCAAAACTGCATCATCCAGGCCTGTGCCCTCAACAACCGCATTATTGTTTTCCAAGGAAACAACAACACTTGTTACACCTGCTACAGCAGCAAGTGCTTCCTTAACAGCGCCAACACAATGCTGGCAATGCATACCTTCGATAGCAATAGTCTTAGTCATAATAAAATCTCCTTTGCAATTACAATTTTATAAAACGCAGTCTTAGTGCGTTAGTAACAACAGAAACACTGCTGCAGCTCATAGCCGCCGCTGCAATCAGCGGATTCAGTAGCCAGCCAAAGGCTGTATAAAAACACACCTGCGGCAAAACGGAATACCGACAGCATTATAAATAAAGGCCCAAAAAAGATTTCCTTGATATGGTCATTACACCGCGGCTTAAACGGATAGCTTTTGCCACATCAAGCAAATCGCTTTTAATCAAAACCATATCAGCAAGCCTCAATCGCAAATATCCGTGCCGGCACCGATAGCGATACCTACATCGGCACGCGCCAAACGCAAGGTGCATCGTTGATGCCGTCGCCTACCAATAGCGACAATATGGCCTTTCCTGCTGCAGCTTGCGTACCACCGCTTCCTTATCCTGCGGCAGCACCTGAGCAACCAGCCTCATCAACGCCTACCTGTGTGCGAATCGCCCTCCGCCGTCTCCCGGTTATCACCTGTTACCATCAGCACACGCATGCCCATTGCCTGCAGCTTGCCGATTGCCTCCTTACTCGTAGGCTTTACGGTATCGGCAACAGCAATACAGCCTAAAAGCTCGCCTGCACGTACAAAATATAACGGTGTTTTTCCCTGTGATACAAGCTTATCATACTGGTCCATCAAAGTGCTTGTATCAACATTCAATTCCTGCAGCAATTTGAGATTGCCTGCTGCACATTCAGCTCCCGCAAGCTCTGCCGTAACGCCCTGACCGGGGATTTGCTTATAATTGCCGGCTTCCGGCAAAGCAAGCTGCTTTGCTTCGGCAGCAGCAACAATAGCTTCACCCAACGGATGCTCCGACAGCTTTTTCCAAGCCTGCGGCAAAGGCCAGCAATTCATTTTCCGTAACCTTTATAGGTAAAATATCCGTCACTACCGGCTTGCCTGACGTAATGGTGCCTGTTTTGTCTAAGATAACGGTATCAACCTTATGCGCGGTTTCCAAAGCGGTTGCCGATTTAATCAGAATGCCGCTCTTGGCACCACGTCCTGTGCCGACCATAATCGCCGTCGGTGTTGCCAATCCCAAAGCACAGGGACAGGAAATGACGAGCACAGAAATGGCAATCGTCAGCGCAAAATGCCAGCTTGCGCCGAGAGCCAGCCAGATAGCCGCTGCAATCACTGCAATACTGATAACTGCAGGCACAAAATAGCCGCTCACCTTATCAGCCAGCTTGGCAATAGGCGCTTTAGAAGATGTTGCCTCATCCACCAGCGCAATAATCTTCGCTAAAGCGGTATCAGCGCCAATCGCAGTCGCTTCCATCTTAAAGTAACCGCTTCTGTTTACCGTGCCGCCGATAACCTTGTCACCGATTGTTTTATCTACCGGCAAGCTTTCACCGGTCAACGCACTTTCGTCCAAGGCAGCGCTGCCCTCAATAATTTTACCGTCCACGGGCACGGATGCACCGCTTTTTACAATCAGCACATCACCTGTTACAATCTCCTCCACAGGAATTTCTCCCTGCAGACCGTGACGCTCGACAAGCGCAGTTTTTGGTGTAAGGTTCATCAGTGCCTTAATCGCATCAGAGGTGTGGCTTTTTGCCCGCGCCTCCATAAACTTGCCTAAGGTTACAAGCGCCAAAATAACGGCACTCGCTTCAAAATATAAAGCATCGGCAAAGCCTGGCAGCAAATCCAGACGGTTATGTCCAAAGGCATACGCCATGCCAAATACGGAATATAAACCGTAAATAAAGGATGCACCGCTGCCTACGGCAATCAGGGAATCCATATTAGGCGCACCGCTTAAAAGATTACGCACGCCGTGGATAAAATACTTGCGGTCGATAAAGAGTACCGGAATACACCACAGCATCTGCAGCAAAGCGTTAATCAGCTCGTTTTCCTGCCCCAGAATAAAGCCTGGCAGCGGCCAGCCCCACATGCGCCCCATGTGCTGATAAAAAACAAGACCGGCAAAAATCAGCGAGCCGATAAGACGCTGCTTCATCTCCGCCATCTCCTGCGCCGCCGTATCCTGCTGCGGCACAGGCGCAGCAGCAGCTCCTGCGGCATGCACACTTGCACCGAAGCCCAGCTTTTCAATGCGGGCAATAATCTCCTTTTCATCTACAACGCTTTCATCAAAGGTAACGTGCGCATTATTTTTCAGCAGATTAACACTCATCTGCTCCACGCCCTGCATCCTGTTGACAACCTTTTCTATGCGTGACGAGCAGGCACTGCAGCTCATGCCCGTTATATCAAGTAACTGTTTTTTCATCGTGACTCCTTTCGCTTGCTATCTGTTTGACGTAAAAAATTTTATCTGCTATTATTATAGCAAACGCTACCTTTATTTCAAGAATGCACTATTTAGGTAGATAGTATACAAAAAGATACTGTGAAAATAACATTTTAGCTTCATTGCTCCATACAGAAAGGATTATCCAAATGAAAGACACCATTAACGTCAACTGCCCCGTCGCTGCCACACTGCAGCTCATCGGCGGCAAATATAAAGCACTGCTCCTGTGGCACCTATCCGGCAAAATCCTGCGCTTCAACGAGCTGCGCCGCCTTGTCCCCGAGGCTACGCCCAAAATGCTCACCCAGCAATTACGCGAGCTGGAAGGTGACGGCTTGATTGCGCGCAAGGTGTACGCCGTCGTTCCGCCTAAGGTTGAGTACAGCCTGACGCCGCGGGGTGAAAGCCTCTTTCCCATCCTGCAGGCCATGTATGCCTGGGGCAGCAAGCTGCTGGAGGGCGAAGGCATCTGCCCGGAATGCTCCATGAAGCCTGTGGAAGCAGAGCATTGCTGTTGCCACGACAAAACCGAATAGAAACGAAAACTTCGGTAGAACGATAACTATGCTTACGATTTAGCCGAAGTTTTTGCGTTTTTACTTTAAAACAGCCGAAATTTTTATCCACACGCAGATCGCAACTGCCTTTCCGACAAAAACAAGCCCATGCAAAAAGCACGCTGCAGCCTGCGCCAAGCGCAAGCCGCAACGTGCTCATATAATGCTTATAATCAGCCGATTTCTGCTTCCTTTTCAGTACCGCGAACATTAATCGGATGGTTGTTTTCATCAACCATTACAACCTTCGGTACATAGGTTTTAGCTTCTTCCTCGGTCATGAGGCTGTAAGCGATGATGATAACAGTATCACCAACAAGAACCTTACGTGCAGCAGCACCGTTCAGGCAGATAACACCGCTGCCACGCTCACCGGCAATAACATAGGTTTCCAGACGGTTACCGTTGTTGTTGTCAACGATTTGTACACGCTCGCCCGGAAGAATACCGGACAGCTCCAGCAGCTCGCTGTCGATAGTAATGCTGCCCATATATTCCAGGTTAGCCTGGGTTACGGTAGCGCGATGAATTTTGCCATGGTGCATAGTATAAAGCATATTATTTCTCCTCCAAAACTACATTATCAATCAGACGGGTGGTGCCGAATTTAACAGCTACAGCCAGCAGGTTGCTGCCTGCCATCGGAGCTGCTACAGGTTTCAATTCCGGCAGTGCATAAATTTCAACATAATCAATATCAGACATAGGCTCTTCTTTAATGGAAGCAGTAACAGCCGCAGTAATCTTAGCAGCGTCACGCTCACCTGCTTCGTACTGCTCCTTAGCAGCCTTCAGGCTACGGCTCAGTACCAGAGCTGCTTTGCGCTCTGCTTCATTCAGATAGGTATTGCGGGAGCTCTTTGCCAAACCGTCAGCTTCGCGGACAATCGGCATAATGCGCAGCTGGATATTGAAGAACAGGTCTTTTACCATGCGTTTCAGAACCTCAACCTGTTGTGCGTCCTTCTGGCCGAAGTAAGCACGATCCGGCTGTGCCAGGTTAAACAGCTTGGTAACAACGGTAGTTACGCCACGGAAGTGAATCGGACGGGTACGGCCGCAAAGAACCTTAGTAATCTCACCGGTTACTTCAACCCAGGTTGCATCCTCGCTCGGATACATTTCCTTCGGAGCCGGAGCGAAAACTACGTTAGCGCCCATGCTTTCTGCCAGCTTGCAGTCTGCCTCCAAAGTACGCGGATATGCGTCCAGATCTTCGTTAGGACCGAATTGAGTCGGGTTTACGAAAACGCTGACTACAACAAAGTCATTTTCCATGTTAGCTGCTTTAATCAGGGATGCATGACCTTCATGCAAAGCGCCCATAGTAGGCACCAGACCGATGGTCAAACCCTGAGCTTTAGCTGCTGCAACCTCTTCACGCAGCTCTGCAACTGTATGTACTAATTTCATTTTGAATTACCTCACTTTATTTATGAAAGTATTAATATAATTTTTCTAAAACAGCATCGTCAATCTTGAAGGTATGCTCCGGAGCAGGGAAGGTTCTTGCCTTAACATCGGCAATATATTCCTTTACTGCTTCTACGGTAGTATCATGCAGATTAGCATACTTCTTAACAAATTTCGGACAGAAACCGGTGGAAACTCCCAAAAGGTCGTTGCATACGAGCACCTGACCGTCGCAGCCGTTGCCGGCACCGATACCGATGGTAGCCATAGTTTTCAGCTCAGCGGTTACCTTAGCAGCCAGTGCTGCCGGAACGCATTCCAGCACGCAGGCAAAAGCACCTGCAGCCTCCAAAGCCTTGGCATCATCAATCATTTTTTGTGCAGCGGCAATATCCTTGCCCTGTACCTTGAAGCCGCCCAGCTGATTTACAGATTGTGGAGTCAGACCGATATGAGCACATACAGGAATGCCGGCCTGTGTCAGGCGCTCTACCAGAGGAACTACCTCGGAGCCGCCCTCCAGCTTAACTGCAGTGCAACCTGTTTCCTTCAGGAAGCGTGCAGCATTATACATTGCATCAACAATGCTTGCCTGATAGCTCATAAACGGCATATCGCCAACTACTAAAGCAGTGCTGTTGCCACGCATAACAGCCTTGGTGTGATGAATCATTTCATCCATTGTCACAGGGACTGTGGAATTATATCCTAAAATTACGTTACCCAGGGAATCACCTACAAGAATCATGTCTACGCCTGCTTCGTTCACGTTGCGGGACATTGCTACGTCGTAAGCGGTTATCATCGTGATAGGCTCGCCCTTTTGCTTCATTTCTTTAATCGTTGCGACTGTTACTTGTTTGTTAGCCATAATATCCTCCAAGCAAATTTCTCAGCTCATCAGCTGCATTTTCGTCAATAGTGCCATTAGCAAGGGCTAGCGAGGTTGTCGCCAGGCCCAGAGAGCAATAGGCAGGAATTACAGCTGCAGGTAAGGCAGCAAGATGCTTTGCTACCGTGCTGACATCACCGCGGGCAATAGGTCCTGTAAGCACAGCCGCAGGATTTTGCGTAGCCTGCAAATTAGCCGCTGTGCCTTTTAACAAGGGAAGCAGTGCCTCCCAGGCAGCTTCGTTGCTACCGGTCCAGCGCGCCATCAGCTGCGCCGCCATAGCCTCCACCGCTACAGCGTAGTTAGAGCAGATGCACGCTGCCGCATGGTAGGCCGCACGTTCTTCAGCAGGAACGCTGAACGCTTTACCGCCAAAAAGCTCTACGAGCTTTTTGCCTGCGTCCTGCGCTTCGCTGTCACCGTCCAACGCCATATACACACCTGCAAGCTGTGTATTGCCGCCGGCAAAGCTCTGCAGCGGATGCAGGCTTCCTACATGAGCGCCTAGCTGTGCAAGCGAAGCCAAAGGCTCAAGCCCCACACTGCCGCTCACATGCAGCACAACCTTAGCTGCAGGCTTCACGCTTTGCGCCAGCCCTTCTGCTACCGTGCCTATTAAACGATCCGGCACGGTAAGCAGCAGCACGTCCGCAGTCTGCCACAGCTTTGCGTTATCCGTCGTCGGTACGCCAAACTGCTGTGCCAGCTGTGCGCTGTGCTGCTCGGATGCAGCCGTAATGCCGGCCAGCACGCCTGCTTCACGCAAGCTTGCAGCCAAACGGCTGCCGACACGCCCACCGCCAATAATACCAACCTTCAAGATTGCCCTCCCTTCTGACCACAGGAGACGCTGTGCAAATTCAAGGCTACGGAATTGCTTATTTGTGCCGAAGCATATAAAAAAGCGCATTCCGGTACGGAATGCGCATAGTTAGCCTGTTTGCGTCTTCGTCCCGGTCTTATAGATCCAAGCGAGTATTGACTTAAAATTTTTCAGAAGTAAGCTTTACTGTTAACTGCTCCAGCTCATCCTAAATGCTACTGTGCATCAGTAAATTTTACCGCACTTATAATAGCATAGAAACGCGCAGTTTGCAAGCAAAATATGCTATAATGAAAGAAAAATGCAAGGAGGTCATCAGCATGCCCTATGTAAACATCAAAATCACCAAAGAAGGTAACGTTACACCCGAGCAGAAGCGCGCTCTCATCGAAGGCGCAACCAATCTTCTGCACGACGTTCTAGGCAAAAACAAATCCACCACTGTTGTCACCATCGACGAGGTTGATACAGATAACTGGGGCATCGGCGGCATCCCTGTAACCGAAATCCGTAAAAATGCGGCAGCCAAAAAATAAATTTCTTCTACCTATTTTAATATTAACATCGTTAACCACAAGATAAGCATAGATTGACAGCTATAACCACAAAATATAGCTGTCAGTCTTTTTTTATGCTCAGCCCTCATGGTTAACCATACTATTTTGCTAGGTTGACATTAAAATTTCCACAGCGTATACTTAAGCTATAGTAAAGTTAACCACTTAGAATCTTAAGTTAACCAAAATACATTACGAAGGTGAAAATTATGAGTAAAGGTCTTTTCATTACAGCAATCGGTACAGATATCGGTAAAACATACGTTACCGGCCTGCTTGTTAAACGCTTACGCGATGCAGGCGTCAACGCAGGCTATTACAAAGCAGCACTGAGCGGCGCTGAAGAACAGCCTGACGGCACCTGGCTGCCGGGTGACGCAGCATTTGTTGCCAAAACTGCCAACATCCCGGAAAAACCGGAAAACCTTGTTTCCTATATTTATAAGGAAGCAGTTTCCCCGCATCTGGCAGCACTGCGCGAGGGCAATCCCGTAGAAATGGAAAAGATTGAGGCTGACTATCAGGCATCTCTCGCCAAATATGATTACGTTACCATGGAAGGCAGCGGCGGCATCATCTGCCCCATCCGTTGGGATGAAGAGCATATCCTGCTCGAGGACATCATCAAAAAGCTTGATTTAGGTGTACTGGTAATCTCCAACGCAGCGCTCGGTTCCATCAATAACTGCGTACTGACCATCTCCTACCTCAAACAGAAAAACATTCCCGTCCGCGGCATCATCCTTAACAACTATGACGGCAGCAACTTCATGCAAGCCGACAACAAGCGTATGATGGAAGAAATCACAGCGGTTCCCGTACTTGCCTGCGTACCGCCGAACGCCATCGAACTGGATATTGATGTAGAAGTACTCAAAGGATTATATAAATAAAAATTAACAGCCCCCTTTAGTCTCGCTAAAGCTCGACAGTTCCCCCAATGGGGACCCAAGAAAGTCTCAATTACACGCTCTTGCCTGCCCCTACGGGGAAGGTGGCGAACAACGTGAGGTGGAAGGGGGAATAAACAATAATGACACAAAACTCAGGAGGAAGAAAAAATGAACGATAGAGTAGCAGATTTACAAAAAAGAGATTTAGCCCACATCTGGCATCCCTGTTCCCAAATGAAGGACTACGAAACCTTACGTCCTATCATCGTTGACCACGCTAAAGGTCCCTACCTCTACGCTGCCGACGGCTCCGAATATCTCGACATTATCAGCAGCTGGTGGTGCAACCTCTTAGGTCACTGCAACCCCAAAATCAACGCTGCCATCAAAGAGCAGATTGAACAATTAGAGCACGTTATCTTCGTTAACTTCACCCACGAGCCTGCTATCAAGCTTTGCGAAGAGCTTACCGAAGTTCTCCCCAAAGGCTTGAACAAATTCAACTTTGCCGATAACGGCTCCTCTTCTGTAGAAATCGCACTGAAAATTGCCTTCCAATATCAGCTGCAGACCGGTCATCCGGAAAAACAACGCTTCATGTGCCTCAGCGAAGGCTATCATGGCGAAACCATCGGCGCTCTGTCCGTAGGCAGCATGGACCTGTTCGCACAGATGTACAAGCCCATGATGATGAACAACATTCATGTAAAAGCACCTGACTGCTACCGCTGCCCGTTTGCTAAAGACCGCGAGCACTGCCAATGCGAATGCTTCAAATTTGCAGAAGAAGCATTTGCTAAGTATGCCAAAGAAACCGCTGCTATCATCGTTGAGCCTATCGTACAAGGCTGCGCAGGCATGCGTATCTATCCGCCTCTCTACCTGCAAAAGCTGCGTAAGCTCTGTGATGAATACGGCGTACTTTTGATTGCCGACGAAATTGCTACCGGCTTCGGCAGAACCGGCAAAATGTTCGCCTGCAACCATGCCGGTATCACCCCGGATATCATGACTATCAGTAAAGCTCTCACCGGCGGTTATCTGCCGATGGCTATCGTCTGCACCACAGACAAAATTTACGATGCCTTCTATGATGATTACAACAAAGGCAAGCAATTCATGCACAGTCACACCTATGCCGGTAACCCCATAGGCTGCGCAACCGCCCTAGCTGTACTCAAAATTATGAAGGAAGAAAAAATTCTCGAGCATGCTGCGGAAAAAGCAACATACTTCCATAATGCACTCATGGATACCTTCGGCGCTCATAAAAACATCGGCGAAATCCGTCATATCGGCCTGATTAACGCTATGGAGCTTGTTACCGATAAGGATAAGAAAATCGGCTTCGACGGCGACCTGCGTATAGGCTACGAAATTTACAAAAAAGCACTTACCCACGGCCTGCTGCTGCGTCCTTTGGGCAACGTCATCTACTTCAACCCGCCGCTGAATATCGAAAATAAAGATCTGGATAAGGCTATAGCACTGGCTAAACAATCCATGGATGAGGTTTTAAAATAAGGAGCGAATAAATGAAAGATTTGAGTATGAAAGAGCTGACTACTATCGCTTTATTAGGTGTCTTGATTCTGATTTCAGGTTCTTTTAAAATCCCTTCGCCAATTGCCGGTGGCGAATTCCAGTTATCTGCACCAATTGCCGTACTCATCTGCGCCTGCTTCGGCTTTAAACGCTACATTATCGCAGGTATCCTTGCAAGCATGTTGGGAATGATGCTCGGGATGCACAACATCATCAACGTACTTGTACAGATGGTATTCCGCGTTGTTGCCGGTGGCACCATGGCCTGCTCGGAACCAACCTGCTTACCGTTGCTGTCAGCGGACCGCTCGGAACCTTCGCTGCCCGCCTCGTACTGTGGCAGGTTACCGGTGTAAACTGGATGGTACTCACCGCCGCAGCCTTCCCTGGTATGATTTTTACCGCAGTTGCCGCCGGGGCATTCTATAAGCCCGCAAAACAGCTGCTTACCAAGGTTGCTTTGCTCAGAGGCTGATAAATAACAGCAAAAAGAGGCTCTCCTTAGGGAGAGCTGGCGCCCGTCAGGGCGACTGAGAGGGGTCTGTATTCTTTGCGCTAAAGAATAACGTGACGTTTTGCACACCCCTCTCCGTTATCGCTAAGCGATGCCACCTCTCCCCAAGGAGAGGCTGTTCATCAGCTAATTTTGCCAAACACCGAATTCAAAACACAAAGGAGATTCCCTATGCCTTTATACAGCATCAAAATGCGCGCATCCAAAGGTGATTTACATGTCAGCGGCGCAGAACGCATTATCCTGCAATCCGATATCAGCAACGCTGTCAGCGCACTTACCGAGCGCGCTCTGCATCACGGCCTTGGCCGAGCAGACTTCATCAACGTCAAAATGGAAGAGGTCGCACCGAAAAAGCTGCAATACCTCGATGCTCTGCCCGTCAGCCAACGTCCTGCAGACACGGTAGAAGAAACCTATAAAATCATGAAGGAAATGCTCTGCGAGATGGGACTGGAAGCCAAGGCAGATGCATTAATCGACCTTTTACGTCACAACCACCCTATGCGCGGCGCCGTACTCTATGACGTTGCCACAAACTCCAGACTTGAGCCTGACCACGAGCGCGGTATCCGCGTAACCTATATGGATGCCGAAGGAGCAGCGAGCAACTGCAGCGGCAAAAAACCACTTCCGTGAAGCCATCGTACTGGCCACTAAGGTTGTTAACGCCCCCGGCATCATCGCCGAGCTGTGCCTTTCCGATGATCCCGATTACCTCGTCGGCTACTTGGCTTCCTTAAAGCATGGTTATGTACGCCTCATGCCAATGAAGGAAATGGGCAATCCGCATGGCGGCCGCGTCTTCGTTTTTGACAGCACCAAGGCTAAGGCCGAGGATGCTATCAGCTATCTGGAAAAACAGCGTGTGCTTGTGCGCGGTCTGCCTGTCGAAAAGCCCGCTAATCCTAATCCAGAGCAGATTTTCGCTGACGAATTAAAGCAGCTTAAGGAGCAGAATCTTTACCGCTCCCTGCGCACCATGGACAGTGAACAAAGTAAATACGTTGAAATGCAAGGACGCAAGGTTTTAATGCTGGCCTCCAACAGCTATCTTGACTTGGCAGCAGACACCCGCGTTAAGCAGGCCGCTGCCGAAGTTGCACTCCAATGGGGCGCAGGCAGTGGCGGCAGCCGTCTGACTACCGGCAATACCGCTCTGCATGAAGCACTCGAACGCAAGCTGGCGCAGTTCAAGGGTACGGAAGCAGCATTAGTCTTCAACACCGGCTATATGGCCAACGTCGGCATTATTTCCGCTCTTTGCAACAGTGAAAGCGTTATCTTCAGCGACGAATACAATCACGCCAGCATCATCGACGGCGCACGTCTTTCTAAAGCACGCATCGTTGTCTATAAGCATAATGATATGCAGGACCTGGAAGCGAAAATTCTTGCTACCCCCTGCAGCAGAGGTTTGATTGTCAGCGACGCAGTTTTCAGCATGGACGGTGATATCGTCGACCTGCCTGCACTCGTCGCCCTCGGCAAAAAATATCATCTGCTCACCATGATTGACGAAGCACATGCCACCGGTGTTATCGGCAAAACAGGTCACGGCACCGTTGAGCATTTCGGCAATACCGTTCGCCCTGACATTCTCATGGGTACGCTAAGCAAAGCACTCGGCGCCGAAGGTGGTTACGCCTGCGCCAGCAAGGTGGTTATCGAATATCTCAAAAATAAAGCACGCAGCTTTATCTTTGCCACCTCCCAAATTCCTGCAACGCTCGCCGCTGCGCTGCGAGCTACGGAAGTGCTGGAGGAAGAACCACAGCGTGCGCAAAATCTGCAGCACAACGTTGAGTTTTTCTTAAACGCATTGCACGCTGAAGGCGTAGAAGCTTACTCACCCACCGCCATCATTCCTATTATCATCGGCGACGAGAAGTCCGCTCTGCAGGTTGCAGACGAGCTGCTGGCAAACGGCGTGCTCGCCCCCGCTATTCGCTATCCGACGGTAGCAAAGGGTACTGCGCGCCTGCGTGTTGCCCTCATGGCAACGCACACCGAAGCGGAGCTGTCGCAGACAGCGAAGCTGATCGGTGCGGCAATCAGAAAGTATAAAAAATAAAGCACAAAAAGGCAAGGCCTAGGAAACAAACCTCCTAAGACCTTGCCTTTAATTTTTATAACCCAACTTTTTCAGGCACTGTTATTTATGCTCAGTCACATCCTCGGCATCAAGTACCTTTATACCATGTGCAGAAAGTAACTTGGCGAACACGCCCTGCCCTTTTATCTTCTTGCCGCTGAAGCTGCCGTCATAAATTTCCTTCACGCCACAGCTGGGACTGCGTGATTGCAGAATTGCCAAATCCACCTTTTTTTCCAAAGCAACTGCCAACGCCGTCTGCGCTCCCTTGCGAAACTGTGCATCCACACTGATGCCTTCCTTGTTCGTCACTACGCCAGCAACAATTTCTGCCGGCAAGCGAGGGGTAGACAGTCCGCCCAACTGCTCCGGGCAAACGCCGATAACCTCATGTCCTTTGATAAAATCCAGTACGCTTTGATTTAAGTTATTACCACCGTTATACTTACAGTTTTTGCCCAATAAGCAGGCACTCACGAGAATCTTCAAAGAAACATTCCTCCGTTACTGTAAAAATAAGCTGCTAACATACCGGATGCTAACAGCTTATTTTCATGTTTATTCTTCCTTGCTGATTTCTACAGGAATTTCCGGCAGCTTGCCGTCAATGCTGATGTTCTTATTGACCTTAGCATCGTATGTTTCCCCCTTAGCAATCTCCTGCAGGTCAATGCCGGTAGCACTCTTCACCGTATCGAAAACCTTAGCCATTACGGAAGGAACATTGCCGGAAAGACTGCCCATACCGCCTTCGCCGTAAAGCGTAATCTTATCCACCTTACTGAGCGGAGCAGCAACCTCTTTAGCAACCTGCGGCAGCACCTCAATCGCCATCTGAGCCATTGCAGCCTGACCATATTTCTTCATAGCCTCGGCCTTCTTATCCATAGCAGCAGCTTCAGCTTCGCCCTTCGCTTTGATAGCAGCGGCCTCTGCCTCACCCTTTACTCTGATAGCATAAGCCTCCGCATCGCCCTTGGCTTTAATAGCGGCAGCCTCCTGCTCCATAGCATATCTTTGCGCTTCTGCTTCACGCTGCCTTTTGGCCTGCTCAGCCAAAGCATCCTGTTCAACTCTGTATTTGTCAGCATCAGCCTGCTTCTGAATAGTAGCAGCCAGGATTTGCTCTTTTACCAATACCTCCTGCTTTTTCAGGTCAGCTTCACGCTCAGCCTTAGCAATCTGTGCGTTCACAGTTGCCACCTCAATCGACTTTTGCTGCTCCTGCTGTTGAATTGCATAAGCAGCATCTGCCTCTGCCTTTTTAATATCGGCAGTACGCTTCAGTTCGCTCTTGGCAATAGAAAGCTCATTCTGACGCTGTGCAATCGCTAAATCAGCATGCACCTGTGCATCATTAGCCTCTTTCTTAGCCGCAGCCTCGGCAATAGCCACATCGCGCTCGGCAACAGCCTTGCTGATAGATGCATCCTTGCGGATTTTCGCCGTATTATCTGCACCCAAATCGACAATCAGACCGTTATCATCAACAACGTTCTGAATGTTACAGCTCAGAATGCTGATACCCAGCTTTTCCATGTCCTTGGCAGCCTTTTTCAGCACTTCGTCAGAGAAGGAATCACGGTCAACGTTAATCTTCTTCAAATCCAGCGTACCGATAATCTCACGCATATTACCCTCAAGAGAATCCTGCAGGCTGGCGTAATATCTGCCGGCTCCATATTCAAAAAGTTGCGCGCTGCCAGATAAATACCGTTTTCCTTATCAACAATAATCTTGGCAACCGCATCAACCTTAACGTTGATAAAGTCATTGGTCGGAACGCTTTGGCTGGTTTTGATATCAACGGACATCTGCCCCAGATACAGCATATCCACTCGCTCCAGCAGCGGAATTTTAAAGCCGCCGATACCGATAAGGATACGCGGATTCTTCGTAATACCGGAAATGATATAAGCCACGTTTGGCGGTGCCTTTACATAACAGGTCTTAGCCGCAATAATAAATAACACCAGAAAAATAATAACGAGAAAAACAATTCCGTAAGTCAAAATAATTCCCCCTTTATCATCTAAACGCTTTAAGTAAATCATAGCATAGGCAATCATGAAAGACAAGGAAATTATTTGTTGCATTTTGAACATTAGCACAATGTTTTAAAAGTCTATGACAAAAACAGGATAACCTTTTTACAGCATTTAATCCAACAATCAAAAAAGTTTTGGGAAGCTTCTTCAAAGCTTTGCGGTCTTGCTAAGTTAGGTAGAGCAACAATTCACAAACACATCAAAATATGTTCTATGTCAACAATTAAATACCTTACGTTGACAACAAAATATGCTCGTGGTAAAATCATCATAATTTATCAGAGGAATTGTAGCGCTCAAGCTATTGAAGTGGGATAGGATTCAAACGAATTTCATCCCGCTTTTTTAGATAAATTATGGCAACATTCAACCCATAAAAGCTCTCATAGCTACTTATGTAACGAAAGGAGTTTTTAACAATGCAAATCAACAAACCCGAAAATACTTTACAAAATATTTCTGTCGGCAACAAAGAAATCAATGCAGCGCGCGTAGCCTTTTTCCTGCCAGGCTTCGTCATTTCCACCTGGGCACCGATGATTCCTATGATCAAAGCACGCCTGAACCTTGAAGCGGATGTACTTGGCCTTTTGCTTCTGTGCATCGGCATCAGCGCTTTTATCTTTATGCCTTTAGCCGGCGCACTCGTACAACGTTATGGCTGTAAAAAAGTTGTCATCACAGGCGCAACGCTGATGGCGCTAATTTCCGTGCTGCTTTCTTGCCTACCAAACATCTTGAACTATGCCATTGCGCTTGCATTCTTCGGGGCAGTCATGGGCGCAACGGATGTCAGCATGAACACCAATGCCGTTATTGTGGAAAAGCTTGCCGGCCGCAGACTGCTTAGCGGTATGCATGCCTTTTGGAGTATCGGCTGCTTTGCTAGCGCAGGTCTTTTCAGCGTACTGGCATCTTCAGGCTTAAACGTAACGCTCATCGCCACACTGCACTGTGCTATTGTTTTAGCGTTGCTGGCAGTTTTCGGCCGCCACTTACTGGATTATAAAAGCCCCGGCGGCGAAAAGGCCTTTGCTATCCCACGCGGCATTGTTATCGTTTTAGGCATTCTCGCCTGCATTTCCTTCCTTGTTGAAGGTGCAGTTATGGATTGGAGCGGCGTACTGCTCACCGAAGTGAAAAATATGGATATAGCGTTGGCAGGCACAGGTTACGCTATCTTTTCCGTTGCTATGCTCATCATGCGTCTTTTAGGCGATAAAACTGTACAATTTTTAGGCGAACAAAAAGCTGTTATCGGCGGCAGCATCGTCACGGCAGCAGGCTTTGCGCTCGTAGTTGTTTTAGATAACCTGTATCTCAACGCCTTTGCCTTCATTCTCATCGGCCTTGGTTGTGCCAATATTGTCCCTGTATTTTATTCGCTCTTAAAATACCAGAAGGACATGCCTATCAGCGCTGCGGTAACTTCTGTAACCAGTTTAGGTTATACAGGTGTTATTCTAGGCCCCGCACTTTTAGGCTTTGTCGCCCACGGTATCAATATCAGCGCGGTATTCGAACTGGTTGCCTTATTGCTTGTCATTGAAGCAGGAATTGCCAAGTACGTTTTCTGCAAGCTGAAAATGTAAAAATGCGTCATATATCAAAACGAGCCGGTTTTAGGGTTCTATAATAAGTGTTGGGGTCTTGATCTAAAATAAGATTGAGATTACCGGCACTTTATTTTTATTAAAGACAAAAAAATAAAGCATAAATGCCGGATTTGTAGTAGAATATAAGTCGACCAAAA
>ENA-OQDC01000809-OQDC01000809.1-human-gut-metagenome-genome-assembly--contig:-NODE-809-length-19440-cov-3.054523_pt1 | contig 19440 bp, 23 predicted proteins | sample MGYA00242770_ERZ504601 | MGnify/ENA primary metagenome ERZ504601 (study PRJEB26092, sample SAMD00036305) | human gut metagenome | host: Homo sapiens | study: EMG produced TPA metagenomics assembly of...
AAGACATCTCTTTTCTCCCCGGTAAGCATTCGCAAGCAGACCGCTTCTGTGCCAGAAAAACAGGCGGTTGATCTCATTTGTTGCTGTCTCCACGTCAAATACAACGCCCACGCACTGTTTCTCATGGGTTCTCGTCTGTTCCAGCTCGATTACGATCGTACTGGAAAAATTCTTATTTCGCAGATACTGGGACTCATTATTTTCACTGATGTTTACCATTCCGCGCAAATACTCGATCAAGGTACGGTCGGAATCATCTGCTGCCGCTTTATTAAAAAAATCCACGTCCGTCCGTGTTAGCATAGAGTACAATCTGAATTGCATCGATAACCGTTGATTTTCCACTTCCGGAATGCCCGGTGAAAAAATTGATTCCTTCACTCAAAGTCAGTATTTTTCTGTCTATATAATGCCAGTTGTTCAGGCAGATTTTTGAAATCGCCCAGAACGGCTGCCTGTTATCCAATGTTTCCAAGAATCTCCTCCTCTTCTTCCCGGCTGCTTCCAAATGATTCCAGAACTTCTCTCACCGCATCTCCCTGCAATACTGCATGGATACACGGATAGATCAGAAGTCTTGTACTTTCATTTAACTCTTCCAGTACATCCAATGGCTCGATCAGCTGGTATTTTTTCAGCATGGCAATAGTTCTTTTCATCTCGGTCGGTGACGGGATACTGCGAAGCACGCGAAAATCTCCTGCTTTTCCGTTGAGTGCCCCCAAGGTTGTCACAATCTGGCTGCTCGACGAAACCGATGCCATCTGCTCATCATAGATCAGCTTCAGCAATAATATGTAAATAGTCGCAAGACGCGGAAGCTTTTCTCCCCAGACCATCTCATCCTGAATATAGATCAGACCCAGATGTACATTCTCGCATAATGTAATGCCGGCAATCTGGAAATACATTTTCAGAAAATCAATGTGCTTTTCGCAGATACGGTACTCTCTCTGATACTGGAGTCTGCCCGCACGCTTGTCAAACTTCCTCTCCAGAAGAAATGTCTGTCTATAGAGAAGCCTGATCACATCTGTCAGATCTTCCTGTTCTTCCTGCGTAAGCTGCTCAAAATATTCTATCATTCATTCTCTCCAATTTTGTCTTCTTTTTCTATAAATGTCTTCTTACAAACTTCAGTGCAGGATAACGGTATCCGTTCTTTTCAATCGTCTCCGCATCCTCTTCCAGCGTTTTATATTTGCTGTTCTTACGGGTACTTAAGTCATATGCCAGAATCAGCTTTTCAAAATCCTCCTCTGATGTAAGGGAAAGTTTTTCTGTATCCAGCACATCTTTCTCTATATGCTCTTCGATAAATTCTTCAATCTGCTTTTTGCTGAATCTGCGCTTGATCCGGTTCAATCTGAGCACATCTTCCCTGTCCAGATCATCCACTTCTTCTTCCGGTGCCATCTGACTTACAAAATCCTTCCGGTTTTTTCTTCGCTTATAAAGAGATTTTTCTGACAGGATTTCGACCAAAGACAGATTCATCTTCTCCCCCGTCTTTTGAATGACCTCTTCATAGTCATCCTCTGACATCCGGTTCAGGAGCTGAATAACCAGTCCCTTCGTGTCGCTCTCTCCGCTCAGAAGATAATTCAGTCTTGTCACCGTCGCACGCACATATTTGCTGTGCTCCTTATCCATATTGGAAATGCGGTGCTCGATATCATCAAAGCCTCTCTCGATCATATCCAGAAGTTCCAGCACATCTTCTCCCGTATCTCCGGTTGCACGGGCGCGCTCACGGATCTTCTCGATCCATTCCTCATCATCCCGCATCTGACGCAGGCATTCTTTGATATCTGTCTTATAGATATAAAAATTATCCGAAGTCTTCAGTATATGGTATTTTTTCCGGACAATCTCTTCCACATATCCGTCCAGATGCTCTTTCAGAAGATCCCCGTAAAACTGCTGTTCCAGAAGCCTTGCAAAAAATTTATCCATGTTATGCAGCATATCCTGCAGTGCTTTGTTGAGCCGTCTGGTATTGATAAGTGCTGTCCGGAGCATATTCAGATTCACCCTCGGATCATTTTTAAACGAGAACAATGTCGCATAGACATTCTGGATATAGATCTCTGTCTCCTCCAGGTCCTCCGTAGAAAGCCGCTCAAAGGCATCCACAAATATTGCTGCATAATCCGGAATTACGATATTCGTCACCAATGTATTATAATCTTCAATTTTCTTCAGCCATCCTTTTCGGATCAGCCAGTTCAGAATCCTTGCCGACGGAGTCTCCAACATATCAAACTCAGTCTCATCTTCTTCTCGTTTAAGTTCGATCTGTTTCTTCATATACAGATCCCGAAGCACCTGAATACAGACTTCCCTGGTCAGGAAATAATTACTGTACTGGTATTCTTCATTGATCGCCATCAAAGCCTCAATGTATGTCTCTCTGTTCACAGAACGGAACAGACTCCAGAAACCCTCCGGAATTTCAAAACGTAACTGCATGCCTTGCCTTTCTGTAAATTCATAAATTTTTCCATTATCTATAAGTATACCATATTCTACCCTTTAAATGGGAAAAACATTGCAAAAAGGCATTACGAAAAAGTGCTGCAAAACCGATCACTCTCATCGGCTTGCAGCACTTCTTCATAACGAGACCAAATATCTGGCAGAATATTTGATTATTATTTTAATTAAGCAAGTATGGGTTCCATATTTTTCAGTATGACTATTTGATAAATCCAACCTGTTTGCTGATTATCTCATACTGTTCGTCTTTTCTCTTATTGTAGATTACTTTTCTTTCTTCAAAGAGGTTGTTTCCTTCTGTATCGATGGATACAATCAGTGGTCCAAACTCTTTTACGCGGCAGTTCCAGAGCGTTTCCGGCATTCCGAGATCTCTCCACTCAGCTCTTACGATCTCTTCAACCTCTGTTGCTGCTACTACGGCATTACCAGCCGGGAATACGCAGTGGATTGCTCCAAACTCTTTACATGCACGTTCGGTGTTTTCTTTCATTCCACCTTTTCCGATGATCACACGTACACCAGATTTCTGTACAAATTCATACTCGAATTTTTCCATACGCATACTGGTTGTCGGTCCTACGGAAACCATCTCGAATTTGTCATTTTCCAATGGACGGATGATCGGTCCTGCATGGAAAATTGCGTTGTTTCTTACATCTACAGGAAGTTCTCTTCCTTCTTCTACCAGACGGCGATGAGCAACATCACGGCATGTTGTCATACTTCCGTTCAGGTAAATGATGTCTCCGATTTTAATGTCTTTTAAGTCCTCTGCTGAAATTGGTGTTGTTAAAATTTTCTTTCCATCTTTTACTTCTACCATTATAATTCCACCCCCGAATGTGTTGTGATTGTGTAATTAAGGTCCTTGTCAAATACAATGTGTCCTCTTCTGTGACTCCAACATCCTACGTTTACGGCCACACCGATTGCAGATGGATGACGTGCTGTATTTTCGATGTTAACACCCATTACTGAGTATTTTCCGCCCATTCCCTGTGGTCCAAGGCCGATTGCGTTGATTCCGTCTTCCAGAAGGTTTTCCATCTTTGCAGCTCTTTCGTTATCATTGTGAGAGCCGATCGGACGCATCAGAGCTTTCTTGGAAAGCAGAGCTGCTGTTTCTACAGAAGTTGCTACACCTACACCTACAAGAAGCGGAGGACATGCATTCAGTCCGTAGCTTGTCATAACATCGAGAACGAATTTTGTTACACCTTCGTATCCTTCACCTGGCATCAGAACCATAGCTTTTCCCGGAAGTGTACATCCGCCACCTGCCATGTATGTGTAGATTTCACATTTGTCAGAGTTTGGAACGATATCCCAGAATACGGTCGGTGTTCCTTTTCCTACGTTCTTTCCTGTGTTATATTCGTCGAATGTCTCAACGCTGTTGTGACGAAGCGGTGCTTCGAATGTAGCCTTTACTACTGCTTCTTTCAGTAATGCTTCCAGATCATCGATCAGTGGGAATTTTGTTCCACATTTTACCCAGAACTGAAGGACACCTGTATCCTGGCAGCTTGGTCTGTTAAGAGCTACTGCGAGTTCCTGGTTACGGAACATGGTATCGTAGATTACCTTAGACAGCGGGCTGTCCTCTTTCTCTCTGAGTTCCTGAAGTTTTGCGATGACATCATCTGGAAGTTTTTTGGCAACGTGTGCAATGAACTTTGCCATGTAATCTGTAAGCTGTGTTACCTGTTCTTCTCTAGACATTTTAAAATCCTCCTCTTTTTATATTGCATTTAATTTAATTACTTTGTTATCCCTTCTTACGGGAAGAATGGATAGAATATCGGAAGTAAGATCATACTTACTACGGTGGATACCAGAATCAGCGGCACACCTGCTTTTGCATAATCTTTAAATGTATATCCTCCGGCTGTGACAACCATTGTGTTTGCCGGCATTCCGATCGGTGTTGCGTATGCGCATGATCCTCCAATGACACATGCCATAAGTACTGCGCTTGGGTCTGCTCCCATTCCCTGTGCGATTGACACAGCGATTGGTGCCATAAGTGCTGTTGTTGCTGTATTCGACATAAAGTTGGTAAGTACACAGCACAGCATGTAAAAATTACAAATGTAAGTACATAAGGTGACGGGTTCATTTCCAAGAAGTCCGATTACTTTATCAGCAATCAACTCTCCTGCCCCTGTCTGATCAAGTGCTGCTGCAAGGGGAAAGTGTTCCACCGAACAGGAAGATCGTCTTCAAATCGATGGAAAGAAGTGCATCTTTCTCACTGATAACTCCTGTAAGGATCAGGGCAATTGCTCCGACGCAACCCGTTACACAAAGCTTGATTCCGATCTGTTCTTCAAAGATCATTCCGAGAAGTGTAAAAATCAGAATAACCAGGGAAAGTGTCTGTTTCCACTTTGGTACATTGCTGAAATCCTGTACCTCATCATAAATGCTGTCTCCAGCTGCATCTGTCTTGTTCGGAAGAAATTTGTATCCGATCAGTGCGAAATAAATGATTCCGACGATCAGGATCGGTACACCTACTTTTGCATAATCGAAGAATCCAAATTTCAGTCCGATGCTTTCCATCTGTGACTGTGCGATCATGTTACCCGGAGCTCCGATCAGAGAAAGGTTACCTCCCATCGCTGCTGCGAATACAAGCGGCATCAGAAGTCTTGATCTTGAATATCCCGACTTTGCTGCGATACCGATGACTACCGGGATCAGAATTGCGGCTGTTCCTGTGTTGGAAAGGAAACCGCTCATCACGCCTACGATGATCATAATCGCAACGATCAGCTGCTTCTCTGTCTTGGCGAAATGTGTTACAACTCCCCCTATTTTGTTTGCCATTCCTGTTTCAAAAAGTGCGCCACCTACAATGAACATCGCAACAAACAGGATGACGTTGCTGTCAATGAATCCTGAAAATGCTGTCTTCCAGTCCAGAACTCCCGTGACTACCAGTCCCACACAGACAATCATGGATGTCAGTCCTAACGGAATTTTTTCCCACATGAACATCACGATCGCAAACAGCAGGAACAATAATGTGATAGTTACCTGACTCATTTTGCTACCTCCTCATTTCTCTTTTTAGTTTCTTTTCTTGATGTCTTTTACTTGATGTCTGATTTTTGATATCTGATTTTGTATCCAAATCTTGATTTTAATATAATTCATTGACACCAAAATGTCAATTACTTTTTATCATTTTGGCGGATAGCATAATTCTGCATATTCTATTTTGTATATTCTGACTAAGATTCTTCTGTCATATTGCACGAAATGAAATTTTTTGCAAATAAAAAAGACTTCAAGAAGTATCTATACTCTCAAAATCTTTTTATGTTCTGTGTATATCTTTTATTTTCTTACACTTATCTACTTGTAATACGTCAGCATATCATCGCGGCTTCGCATGATATGCGCATACATCTCTTTTTCTGCCGCTTCGACATTATGCTCCTGGAGTGCTTTCAGAATCCTTCCATGCTCTTTGATCGATACCTTCGCATAATCACCTTCTGAAACCATACTTCCCATAGAAAGTCCGTTCCAAAGTTCGGAGATCATTTTTTTTCATCTTTCCATTACCTGCCGCACTCCAGATTTCATTGTGAAATGCACGGTTGAGATCCGTGTATTTCTGGGATTCCCCGTTTTCCAGTGCCTCACAAGATTCCTGATAGACATCTTCTATTTCTGCAATATCTGTTCCCGGTTCTGCTGCAAGCTTTGCTGCCGCACTCTCGAGGATCGCGCGGAGCTGATAATGTTCCCGGATATAGGTTTCCGTGATTCCAAGGACGACTGCCCCTTTATTCTTCCGAAGCTGGATCAGCCCGTCCCTTGCCAGAATCTGAAATGCTTCTCTTACCGGCATTGCCGACACATTTAGCTGAGATGCCACACTGTCGAGTGAAAGGATCTCTCCTTCTTTCATTTGCCTTGATAAAATTGCTTTTCTAAGCTCCGCAGCAACTTTTTCCTTCGCTGACGGCATCTTGATCGGTTTTAAACCATTCATCTATTCTTCCTTCTTTCTTCCTTCACCTGCTCTGCCAGAAGCAATACCCATCTGTCAATCTCACTATTGACCGCTTTTGCAAATGTTTTTGTATATTTTTCCGCACCATTTAATGCACCTGCTATCTTTTCGCAGATTGCCTTTTCTGTCTCTTTTTTTCCATCCGTCTCTTTACATTTTGTGGCAAACCGGATATAACACTCCGAAGCATTTTTCAGCAGATTCGTCAGATATCCATTCTCCATCTGTGCAAGAAGCAACTGGTCCGGTCTTGTTTCCGTCGAAAATACTTCCTTTTCCTCTGTTTGACTTTTCGTATTCAGGACATGCTGAACCGCTTTTTTGAGGATTTCCCCGATCATCTCAAAAATCAGTTCTATCTGCTCTTCATCCAGCTCAACCGTATAAATTCTTTTTGTTGCCAGCCTCACGATCAGCCCCTGACTCTCCAGAACCTGAAATGCTTCACGGATCGGGATTCTGGATGCTCCAAATACCTCAGCAAGCTCTTCCTGCTTTAACTGGCTTCCTCCTTCTATCCTGCCCGCCAGAATTTCATCCGCAATCTGTTCTGCCATATAATCGCTCAACCGCTTTTCTGATAATCCTTTCATCTTCCCCTCCACCATACCGCAGTTAATTAGTAGGATATACTAATAATGTATCCAAAATCAGTCTAAATGTAAAGAATTATTTTTCTTGTTCCACGAATATTCTCAGTAAATGATTTTAGAAATATGTTTTCAGAATTTCCTGTTAAATAAAACAAAAAAGGAAACCGCAAAATGATTCCTCATCTTGCGGTTTCCTCGTTTTACCTCTTCTTATACCATACACTCGTGGATCTCTTCTTCTTCAAGACCGATTCCCTGCATGACATTTTTCAGTTCTTCCCTGCATTCCAGTGGTGCGCACCAGGAAAGCCCGCATCCTGCTGAAATACTTCTCGGCACCGGAATCATACGTCCCTGTTGCACCAACTTTTTTACATTCTTTTCCATCGCCATCGCATCCGCTGTTGTATGGAATGTGATAACCAGCTTTAACTCTTTTTTTCTCATTATTCAATCACAATTTCAAATTCAGAGCCCTTCTCGGTAGAAGTTGCCTTCTTTCCTTTGTCCTTCGCAAACTTCTCGATATTAGTCTTCTGGTGAGGTTCACTCACAAGAACCTTGATCGGTCCGTTTGCATTCTTCAGTGCCTCTGCGGTAAGCATCAGCGGTTCCGGACACGAAAGTCCTCTTGCATCTACTTCTTTCATATTTTTTACCTGCCTTCCTAGCATATCATATTTCTTATGGATTATCCATCTATATCTTGCGGTTTCTGACTATTTTGCCTGCTCTCTTTTGTTTGTAAATGCAATGATAAAGCATGCGATAATACAGATAATGCAAGCAACTTTTCCATTCGGCGTTACGGCTCCTGCAACGAGTTCGCCGGTCTCTGCATTCATAGCTGTTCCGCTTGATGCAAGTCCGAAGTTATGGCAAAGTGCTGCTGCAAAGAACATGCCAAGTACAGTAACTGCTGAATCAGAAGAACCCTGTCCTGCAAGGATCAGCTGGCGAAGCGGGCATCCGCCGGCAAGAACTGCCGCGAATCCTACTGCATACATGCCAAGGATATTCCACAGATGGTTGGAATGTGCAATGATTCCAGGAGTGTTAAATCCAAGTACAAATCTTCCTGTTGCCAGATTGAAGATCAGCATTACTACAAAAAGACCTGCAATAATTGTAAGAAGATCAAAGTTCTTCATTAAGATCGCATCACGGATTCCGCCGGCAAAGCACATTCTTGATTTCTGAGCAAGTGCTCCGAAAATAAGTCCGCCGATCAGTGACATGATAATTGGTGCATGAAGACTTCCAGGACCTGCTTCACTTGCTTTGAGAAGTGTTGAGCAGGTTGCAAGGATCAGAATACCAAGCATCAGTACCGGAAGCACTGCTCCACTTTCTTTGTTTGTCTCATGCGCACGTCCAAGGCTGAAACCATTTTTGAGTGCAAATGCTCCGGTTCCAACTCCAAGTACAAAACCGATCAATGCTACCCATGCATTCAGGTCACCTGCTGACATACGGATCACCATACGGAGCGGGCAGCCAAGGAAAATCAGGGAACCGATCATAATTACCATACCAAGGATAAAGCGGATCATCGGTGAAGATCCTGCTGTTGAACGGTATTCTTTTGTTGCCACTGAAATAATAAATGCTCCGATCACAAGACCGATGATCTCCGGTCTTGCATACTGTACAACTTCGGCCTGGTGAAATCCCAGAGCTCCTGCCGTATCACGGATAAAGCAGGCAATACAGAATGCCATGTTTGCCGGATTACCAAAGTAAGCCAGACATGCAGCTACAAGCCCACACAGAGCCCCCGCAATTGCAAGCTTCTTCTTTGAATCTGATAAATTCATTTTTCTTCCTCCTTCGTCTTTCTCTCATTCGTCATTTTGACTATTAAAGACTTTTTTGTTACCTTATAATTATATCTTTTGCACAACTTCTTGTCCAATTCATAATTAAAATAGACCGATATATATATTGATACTATCAATATTATACCGGTCTTCTATCAATCTCTGATCTTATAAAATTTTACTCTTCTTCTGCAAGCTCGCAGATTGCCCGGATTGCCGTATCCACTTCTTCCTCTGTGTTATAGTGGGAAAAACTGAATCTGACAGCTCCCTGCTCTACAGTTCCAAGTGCCTCATGCATCAGTGGTGCACAGTGTCCTCCTGAACGGGTAGAAATCCCATAATCTGTCAGAAGTGCATCGCTGACTTCTCCCGAGTCATAATCTCTGATATTCAGGCTCACTACCGCACAGCGGTCCATGCTGCTGAAATCCCCATAGATTTTGACTCCCGGGATTTCTTTTATCCCTTCATAAAACCGCTTCATCAATGCCTGTTCCTTTGCGCGGATCGTATCAATTCCTGTTTCTTCCAGATATCCGATCGCAGCATCCAGTCCGGCAATTCCGTGTCCGTTAAGTGTTCCTGCTTCCAGTGCTGTCGGCATCTCTTCCGGCTGTGTCTTACTATAGGTCTGCACACCGGTACCGCCTGAAAGAAGCGGCCGGACATGAACGCCTTTTCTCACATACATTCCACCAGTCCCCTGCGGTCCTAAAAGTCCCTTATGTCCGGTAAAACACAGAATATCAATATGCATCTTCTGCACATCGATCGGAAATACACCGGCAGTCTGTGATGCATCTACCACAAACAACAGATCGTGTTTTTTTTGCAATTTCCCCGATCCGCTCCACATCCACTTTGTTTCCCGTCAGATTGGAACCATGGGTACAGACAATTGCTTTTGTATTCTCTTTGATTGCTTTATCAAAATCTGCGTAATCCAGAGTTCCTTTTTCATCACATCCAAGGAATGTCACTTCAACTCCCTTTTTCTCCATCTCATAAAGTGGTCGGAGAACAGAGTTATGTTCCAAAACCGTAGAGATCACATGATCTCCCGGATTTAAGATCCCCTTGATTGCAATATTCAGACTCTCCGTTGAATTCATGGTAAATACGATCTGTCTTGCATCTTCCGCCCCGAAAAAACCTGCAAGCTTCTCTCTTGTGTCATATACGGTTCTTGCTGCTCCGAGAGATGCCTCGTTGACACCTCTTCCGGCATTCCCCATTGAGCACATTACTGCGGTGATCGCATCAATTACTTCCTGTGGTTTGCGCATTGTGGTTGCTGCATTATCTAAATATATCATATTGATCCTCTTTTCATTTCCCCATATGTGCATCCGGATAAAAATCCTTTACAATCCGGATCAGATGCTCTGCTGCTGCAGGCAGCTGATAGTTTTTATTGTATACAAGGTTCAGATAACGACTGCTTTCATCCTTCTGTAACGGGAATTCCAGAACCTGTCCGGTCCGGATCTCCTCTTCTGCTGCAAGTCTTGATATGATCGTGATTCCAAGCCCACTCTTTACTGACCTTTTTATCGCTTCCGGATTCTCAATGCATGCTACTATATTGAGGGTATCAGGCATAATTCCTGCTTTTCTCAATATTTTTTCTGTTTCCTTGCGGGTTCCCGATCCTTCTTCCCGCGTAATGACCGGTTCATTCTTTATCCATGTTGCTGTCTTATAGCGCTTCTGTATTTCCTGATAAAACTCGGTATTCGGCATGATAACAACCAGTTCATCCTGATAAAAAGGCATATATCTGCAATGCTTTTTTTCAAGTACCGTACCTGTAAATCCAATATCTACCATATGCCCTGCTACCTGTTCAACAACACCGCAGCTGTCATTTTCTGAAATCCGGAACTGCTCATCCGGATAAGTCTCTCTGAATTTCGCCAGAATCGCCGGAAGAACATACTGTGCCGGAATCGTAGAGGTCGCAATTGTAATACATTTTTCCTCACGATGCGCATCCTTGGAAAATACCTGCTCGATTTCTTTTTCGAGTTCCACCATCTGGCGCGCATACTGGTATAATTGCTTTCCTTCTTCCGACAATTTTACTTCCTTTGTATTTCTGACAAAAAGCCGTGAGTCCAGTTCTTTCTCCAGAGAAGAGATATGTGCACTGACCGTTGGCTGCGTCAGGAACAAAAGCTTTGCCGCTTTTGAAAAACTTCCCGACTCAGTTACCTTAACAAATGCCTCCAGCTGCTTTAAATTCATAAGTATGCCACCCTCTCACTTTCTCCGCCTGTCTTCTTTGTCACCTTAATGCTGTCCATATATTCTAAAAATCGGTTTTCGCACTCTTTTCTGCTTGTTTGAGAACATATCTCTCACCTGTGCGATCGTGATCAGATTTTCTTCCTTCAGATGATTCTGAATTTTTTCCTTCGCTTCATCCATCAGGTGTTTCATCGTAAACATCTCTTCATTGATACGGAGTACTTTTCCTTCGTCAATCATCATGAGAACCACATCTTCCGCTGTCTGGCGCGGAATTTTTCCAAAATCAATCTCTGAAAATCTCACAAAATCATATCCTGCTTTTTCAAATGTATCTTCGATCAGCTTCTCTGTCTGAAGATACATCGCATCCTTCGGAACTTCATATCCCGGAAGCGAAAGATATTCTTCCCTTCTTCCATAGACGTTTTCTCCCGTCATTCTTTCGATATACGCATCAAATATGTTTGGTTTGATCTTTTTCAGGAATGTATTGTGAATTTCGGCTTTCTTCATTCCATATCGGTATGGATGCTCACTGTGATATTTCTGCAATGTCTCCTCTATCTTCTGACGTACTGCAAATTCGCTGTCTCTGTGCCACAAATATGTATCCTTCTTCATTGGGAATACAAAGATTGTGCCCGATTCTTCCAGTTCTTCAAGATACTCCTTCAGTTCATCTACGGAATGTGCCATCACCTTTGCAAGCTCAGCAAGTGTGATCATCGTGTCGCCGTGTTCTTTGATCTGAAGCTCCATAACATCGCCAAGTGAACCGGATTCATTTTTTCTTCAGTTCTTCGATTGCCTGTGCATCAAAACGTTTCTTACGCACCGGATTCGGTTCCAGCACGATCCCGCCTCCGATAGTCTCCATCGGAGAATAGAAACGTACTACAAAACGGTCGCCTCGTTTGACCGCAATCTCTTCTTCCAGTCTGAGCTGTACCAGTCCCTCTTCTCCCGGTCCGATCTGCTCCTTATCCAGCAGAACAGCACGGCAGAGGATCTCACTCGTACCCGTATATAAATGCAATCTCTCATGATTTGTAAGGATACGCATGGAGTCTTCCAGAACTTTCAGCTTCACATCCAGAAGATCTGTATTTTTCATACTGTTCTTCGGCGCAAGCACACACCCTCTGCGAATCTCCTTTTTCTTCACATTTGACAGATTGATCGCCACTCTCTGTCCGGCATAGCATTTGTCCTGATTCTGCCCATGTACCTGAATATTACGGATCTTGCACTCTTTTCCGATCGGATACATTTCCAGAACGTCTTCCCTAGTGATCGTACCGGAGATAAGTGTCCCTGTGATAATTGTCCCAAAGCCTGACAGGGTAAATGCCCGGTCAATCGGAAGTCTTGGAATAGTCTGTGTATCCTTTGCAACCACCTCATCCGACATCAGTTGCTGGATCGTATCCGTCAGTTCATCAAGCCCCTGCCCGGTTGCAGCCGATACTTTAACAACCGGTGCACCTTCCAAAAAAGTACCTTCCAGTTCTTCCTGGATTTCTTCCTCAACGAGTTCCAGCCATTCTTCATCGACCAGATCACACTTGTTGATCACCAGAATGCTCTTCTTGATCCCAAGGAGTCCCAGAATGTCCATGTGTTCTCTTGTCTGCGGCATGATACCTTCATCCGCTGCCACAACCAAAAGTACCAGATCCATTCCGACAACTCCAGCAACCATGTTGTTGATAAATTTTTCATGTCCCGGAACATCAATGATCCCTACACGGTCTCCATTTTTCAGATCAAAATAAGTAAACCCGAGGTCAATGGTGATCCCTCTTCTCTGTTCTTCTTCCCACCGGTCCGTGTTACGTCCGGTAAGTGCTTTTATCAGTGTCGTTTTCCCATGGTCAATGTGACCTGCGGTTCCTACGATAATGTTTTTCATAATAATTCTCCCAGCATCTCTGCTATCTTCTTAAAGTAGCAGGATTCAATTGTCCGCACATCCAGATAAATCGTGTCGTTGGCTGTACGCGGAATGATTGGCATAGAAAGATGCCGCATCTCTTCTTCCAGCTTCGGTACACTGATATTCCCCGGCTTAATCGTAACTGCCATACTCGGAATGCGTTCAAGTGGAAGAGAGCCTCCACCGATCTGTGATTCACACGGTTCCATCCCGATCGTTGCAGCAAGATGTGCATTCTGCAGAATCCGCTTCAGAGATCTTGCACGCTTTTCCACATCCGCTTTGGACTCTGTGATCATACGCAGTACCGGAAGATTCTGGATTGCCTTTTCTTCTGATAAATATTCCTGTAATACCAGTTCCAGTGCTGCTGCTGTAAATTTATCAATTCGCAGTGCACGTGTCAGCTGATTCTTCTTCATCTGGTCAATATATTTTTTCTTACCGATGATGATTCCAGCCTGCGGACCACCGAGCAGCTTGTCTCCGCTGAAGCATACAACGTCCGCTCCCTTGCGGATGGAATCCTGAACCGTCGGTTCATAGGTCAGTCCGTATTTACTCAGGTCGATCAGCACGCCACTTCCAAGATCTTCGATGATCGGGATATCGTGTTCCTGCGCAATCGGAATCAGTTCATCGATCGTAACCGTCTCTGTAAATCCAACAATACGGTAATTGCTTGTATGAACTTTAAGGAGTGCTTTTGTCTCCTCTGTGATCGCTTCTTCATAATCAGAATAATGTGTCTTATTCGTCGTTCCGACTTCCACAAGTGAAGCTCCGCTCTGCTCCATTACATCCGGAATCCGGAATTTGCCACCGATCTCAACCAGCTCTCCGCGGGATACTACAACTTCCCCGCCTTTTGCCATTGAACTTAAGATCAGCATAACAGCCGCAGCATTGTTGTTAACCGCCATCGCAGCCTCTGCCCCGGTCAGTTTGCAAAGCAGTTTTTCAAAATGAGAGTATCTCTCTCCACGTGCTCCTGCTTCCAGATTGTATTCCAGATTGGAGTAACCACTCACAATTCCTGCCAGTCTCTCAACATGCTCCTTACTGATCGGTGCACGGCCGAGATTGGTGTGGAGAACTGTTCCTGTTCCGTTAATCACCATTTTCATATTCGGCTCATGCAGCTTTCCGGCATGCCGTTTTATATTCTGCGTAAGCATCCCGATCTGCGCTTTCGCTTTCTCTTCTTCCTCGCACTTTCCGATAAATGTTCTGAGCGCATCCATCTCTTCACGGATCACATCCATCACAAATTCACGTCCATATACATCAATCAAATCCTGTATCTCCTGTTCTTCAAGCAGAATATCTACTTTCGGAATACTGCGAAATAATAAATTTTTATTCATTTTCTCCTCTACCTCTTTGAATTCCTAGTGCAGACGAATCAGTTTATCGCTCTTTTCTGTTACGGTTCCGATCAGGGATACCTTGGTATCCAGTCTCTTCTTCTCGAATGCTTCCATCACGGCTTCCGCATACTGTGCTTCCACGCTGATGAGCAGTCCACCTGATGTCTGCGGATCATATAACAGATCGATAAAATGATCTTCTACATTTCTGAAATCTACTTTCTGATAAGAATATCCCTTGTTCTTGTAAGCCCCCGCCGGAACAAGGCCCATTTTTGCATAGCTGATTGCTTCATCAAGATATGCAATATCGTGAACATTCAGTTCAAATGTCACATTACTTGCCTCTGCCATTTCAACGCAGTGACCTAAAAGACCAAATCCTGTAATATCTGTACATGCATTTACAGGGAAATGCTCCACAACTTCTTTTGCTTTTTTATTTAAAGAAGACATGACAATCTCAGCTTCCCTGATTGCGGCTGCAGATGCCATTTCTCCTTTGATTGCTGTATTAACAATTCCTGTTCCGACCTGTTTGGTAAGGATCAGCACATCCCCCGGTTTACATCCGTAATTCTTAAAAATCTTCTTTGGATGTACAAATCCGGACACACAAAGTCCGTACTTCGGCTCATCATCCTGTACTGTATGTCCACCAACCAGAACAGCTCCTGCCTCTTTTACCTTATCGGCTCCACCGGCAAGAATATCTCCTAAGATCTGTGGATCAAGACAATTCGGAAATCCTACGATATTAAGTGCTACCTTCGGCTCTCCTCCCATTGCATAAACATCACTGAGCGAGTTTGCTGCTGCAATCTGGCCAAACATATACGGATCATCCACGATCGGCGTAAAAAAATCCACGGTCTGGATCATCGCAATATCATCTGTAACCTTATAAATCGCAGCATCATCTGATGTCTCGATTCCGACGATCAAATTTTCATCTTCAAATTTCGGTAACTTACCCAGAACCTGGGCAAGGGTCTCCGGACCTACTTTAGCGGCTCACCCGGAAGTTTTTGCATACTGTGTCAGTCTTACTTTTTCTTTATTCATTGTTTATCCCCAACTTATACTTTGCATTTAACATGTTACCTGCCGCAAAAAATGCACACATAGATGAATTCTATCATTCATACTTTCTATTGTAAAGACTGCTTTTGCAATTCATACTTTTCTATGATCAATTCTCTCACATGTTCAGCCGCTGCCGGAAGTTTGTAATTCTTATTATATACAAGATTCAGGTTTCGACCGCTGCCATCCTGTGAAAACGGGAATTCCAGAACTTCTCCTGCCTGGATCTCATCTGCGGCCGCAAGTCTTGAAATAATTGTAATGCCAAGACCACTTTTGACAGATCTCTTGATCGCTTCCGGATTCTCAATTGTCGCAACAATATTCAGATCCTCCAAAGAGATTCCAATCTTTTTTAATTGCTTCTCTGCTTCTTTTCTGGTACCGGATCCCTCCTCACGCATAATCAGAGGTTCTCCTTCCAGCCATTTTAAATCCTTCTGCTCTTTTATGATTTTCTGATATTCTTTCGTATTCGGCATAATAACAACCAGATCATCCTGGTAAAACGGTATGTATTTACAATTTGCTTTTTCGATTACTGTACCGGAAAATCCAATATCAACCAGATGCGATGCTACCTGTTCAATGACAGTACTGCTGTCACTTTCCACGATTCTGAACTGTTCTTTCGGAAATCTCTCTCGGAATTTCACCAGAATATCCGGCAGAATATACTGCGCCGGTATCGTAGAGGTTGCGATCGTAATACATCTTTCTTTCTGCTCTGCTGCTTTTGAAAACATTGACTGGATTTCCTGTTCCAGTTCGATCATCTGACGTGCATACTGATAAAGTGTCTTTCCGTCCTCAGATAATTTGACAGTCTTGGTATTACGCACAAACAATCTCACTTTCAGTTCTTTTTCAAGTGTCTGTATATGCGCACTTACTGTTGGCTGTGTCAGATACAGTTCCTGTGCTGCTTTTGAAAAGCTCTTTGAATCGGATACTTTAATAAATGCTTCCAGCTGCCTTAAATTCATAATTATTCCCTCTTTCTATTCGATCAAATTCGTATAAATACACCCTCACCGGATTCCGTTATTTCCTTTGATCAAATTGCGCAGCCACATCTATCTTCTACCATCCGATATCAAATACCAGAGAGCAAAGTGCATCTGCCCGAACAAACAAATTCTTTTTATCCAGGAGGTTACCATCTTCAGTTTTTAACAACTTGTCCAGAGCCTGAACAAGGGTCCTTCGACCTGCTTTGACGCCTCAACATGATGTCCTTATACACTGTGTCTCTCTGATATCTTTATTCATACTTAATTTCTCAACTTTTCTTAAATATTCTCTGTCCGTTATACGAACTTCTTTGTTATATAGTTCTCAAACTATGGTCTGATGATCTTTCCTGCTTCAGCCATAGATTCAACAATACTGTACATATTGGTTACACCACCAACAACAAGTTTGTCTTTTAAGTGATAGTAGTCAAGACATGTACCACATGTAAGAATCTCTACTCCCTGTGCCTCCAGAGACTTCAGATCTTCAATGGAATCTGATCCTTCTGTTGTAAGAGTAGCTCCTCCATTGTAGAAAAGCATCTTCTTCGGAAGTGTATCAAGCTGTGTAACTGCATAAATAAATCCCTTAATCAGGACTTTACCAAGTTCATCATTACCTGTTCCCATGCGGTCGGAAGATACCACTACGATAAGGTCTCCCTTCTGATCCGGTGTACATACAACTTCTGCATCTGCTGCCGGTACTCCCTGCATCTTGATTGTTACTTTGTATTCTTTTTCTCCAAGCTTTTCAGAGCTTACTTCTCCGCCCTGTTCTTTTGCCAGTTTTGTAACATTCTGTACAGCAATCTCATTATCTACTAATACTTCAATTGTCTCCGGTCCTGTAAGAGCCTGCATTGCTTTTTTTGTTTTGATTACCGGAATCGGGCAGTTGTCTCCCATTGCATTAACTGTTACCATAATATTCATTTCCACCTTTCTTTTACGTGAATCATTTCACTTATAGATACATTCTATCACCCTTCGTCCCTTATGTAAACAGATAGTCTCGTTATTTTTACCAAAAACCAATTGTTATCGCGATAGCTTTTTGTATATTATTGCGATATTTTACATTCGCTTCTTGCAGTATCCTTTCTTCTATAATAAAATAGAAAAGTAAAACAGTATGTCTATAAATATGCATTGAACAAGACTATAGAAAACTGGAAATTTATTAAAAAGCACTTCAGAAAGGATTTAATAATATATGTGGTTAGCAGATGGTTGGAAAGATTATGAAGTAATTGACTCCTCAGACGGAGAAAAGCTGGAACGCTGGGGGCAGTACATCCTGGTTCGTCCGGATCCGCAGGTGATCTGGGATACACCTCGCACAGACAAACGCTGGAAACATCCGAACGCACACTATCACCGCAGTAAAAAAGGCGGCGGTGAATGGGAATTCTTCGATCTCCCGGAACAGTGGCAAATCAGTTATAAGAATCTTACCTTTAACTTAAAACCGTTTAATTTTAAACATACCGGACTTTTCCCGGAACAGGCAACCAACTGGGACTGGTTCTCTGAAAAGATTCGCAATGCCGGGCGCCGGTAAAAGTACTGAACTTATTCGCCTATACCGGTGGTGCAACACTTGCAGCAGCTGCTGCCGGCGCACACGTAACTCATGTAGACGCTTCCAAGGGAATGGTTACATGGGCAAAAGAAAATGCTGTTTCTTCCAGACTCGGCGACGCACCGATCCGCTGGCTGGTTGATGACTGTGTCAAATTCGTAGAGCGCGAAATCCGCCGCGGTAATCATTACGATGCAATCATCATGGATCCACCTTCCTACGGTCGTGGACCAAAGGGCGAGATCTGGAAGATTGAAGACGCAATTCATCCACTGGTAAAACTCTGTACGAAGATTTTATCCGATGATCCACTGTTCTTCCTGATCAATTCTTATACGACAGGACTTGCCCCTGCAGTACTGACTTATATGATCGCGACTGAGCTTAAGAAATACGGTGGGCATGTGGATTCACAGGAGATTGGACTTCCAGTATCTTCAAATGGGCTGGTACTTCCTTGTGGAGCCAGTGGACGATGGGAGAGATAAGATTGCGGATTTGTGATTGATACGTTTGTAGCTTCTCAATAATACAACGTTTTTCCGAATAGCAGAATCTCAATTTGTGCAATCATAAAAGATCTAAAATAAAAGAGAAGTGTTCCGGTATGAAATGGATTTCTCCTGCTATAAAGCTTGTGCTTTAAAGAAAATCCTTTTCTAAACTCAGATTACTTCTCTTTTTTATTTTCCATTCTCCTTTGGGTTCCCCATCTGAAAATTTATTGCAGATGCTCCATCAGATAGCTAAGAAACGCCTGGCAACCTTCCATCACATCATCAAATGTCTCATCAAAATTTCCTGTATACCATGGATCTGCAATGTCTCTCGGACGATTTGTGTAATCCAGAAGTCTCTGTACCTTGTGCTCCGGGTCATTTCCGATGATTCTCATAATGTTCTGTATATTGTATCGCTCCATGCAGATGATGTAGTCGAATGCGGCATATTCTTCTCTACACATCTTGCGTGCACGGTGATTGCCACACGGGATTCCTTCCTTGCGGAGCTTCTTTTGTGTGCCGCGGTGAACTGGGTTTCCATGTTCTTCATTGCTTGTACCGGCGGAATCGATGAAGAAATCGGACTCTATGCCGGATTGTTTAACTAAATGTTTCATAACGTATTCTGCCATGGTGGAGCGGCAGATATTGCCGTGGCAAACAAATAGTACTTTTATCATACTCTTCAAATCCCTTCATAACCCTGTAAAGCCCTATGTTTTCAAGACTTTACAGAGTTTATA